>OKUY01000225.1_pt1 | contig 11763 bp, 9 predicted proteins | sample 1606731 | NCBI WGS metagenome assembly OKUY01 (sample SAMEA3882540, study PRJEB24775) | human gut metagenome | biome: human-associated habitat; feature: intestine environment; material: feces | place: Netherlands | collected 2009/2010 | reverse complement strand
TATTCCGTGCGAAATCTTAAATATATGGCGAAATTTGCAGAAACCTACCCTGACGAAGAATTTGTGCAGACGGTGTCTGCACAAATTCCGTGGTCGCACAATACGGCTATTTTAGATAAGGTCAAAGACGCCGAACAGCGGGTTTGGTACATCAAAAAGACTGCTGAAAATGGCTGGTCGCACAATGTCCTCATTCATCAAATCGAAAGTGGCTTGTATGAGCGTCAAGCGCTTGCGGAAAAGATTTCAAATTTTGAGACTCGTCTTGCCTCACCGCAAAGTGAACTGGCAGTACAGGCTATGAAAGACCCGTATATCTTCGATTTTATTCCGTTCAGAGAAGATATGGTCGAGCGTGATATAGAAAACGCCTTGGTCAAGGATGTTACTAAGTTGCTACTAGAACTTGGCACCGGCTTTGCTTTCCTTGGCAATCAGTATCATCTCAATGTGGGCGGCGATGACTTTTATATCGACCTCCTGTTCTACAACCTCAACCTGCGTTGCTATGTGGTGATCGAGCTGAAAACTGGCGAGTTTAAGCCGGAGTATGCCGGACAGCTCAATTTCTACCTGTCTGCGGTGGATGGCATCATCAAGCACCCGGAGGACAATCCCTCTATCGGGCTGTTGCTCTGTAAGAGCAAGAACGACCTTGTTGCCGAGTACGCATTGAAGGATATGTCTAAACCCATCGGCGTCAGTGAGTACAAAATCACCAGTCGCCTGCCAGAAGCATTGAGCAAGCAGCTTCCTTCCGTTGAAGACATTCAAAAGCGGATCAAGAATTGATTGTTACAGCAATGGAGGGCGATATGGACAGCTACACTCTCAACACGGTCAATTATAACTATAAAACTTTGAGCCACGAGGGGTTTGGCGGCGTATGTAAATATATTGCCACACCGAAAAGGATAGGGTACTCAAGGCTTCTTGTCAAGCACGAAAACATACAGTCCGCCTGCAACACCTTTATGTGCAGTCGGCTTGCCGAACTGTGCGATGTCTATACGCCGAAAGCCTATCTCATGAGCACAAGCGATGAAACCCGCAGATTGTTTCCTATGCACCCGTTTATTGTTGGAACTGAATGGGTAGAGGATTTTTCTGCGGTCGATTATGGCAGCATAGAAGAGTCCCCGGCACTGCGGCAGCAGTATTGGGGCAGTATGGCTCTGTATGCAATGTTCTGCCGGATCGCAGACACGCCGCAGTTTGCGTACTCTCCCGCCAAGGGCTTCGCCTACGATTGGGACGAGGCGTTTGATGTAACGGATTTCGTCATTAAGCTTTGCCTATATAACACCGATGCCGGGACAGAACAACTGCGGAGAATGCTCCGGCACTTCTCGCAGCATCCATTCGAGAGCGATGCCGAACTGTGCTTGCAAAGTGCGGCATCTCACCTGAATATGGATGCCGACGAACTACGATCAAGTTATATTCAGGTAATGAATCGCTTCTGCAAAGTGACGAAGGCACAAGTAGCAGAGCTGACCGGTGTGCTTTCCGACATCTATCCGATACCACTGATTGTTTATTACGAGGAGTATATAAAGATACTGCAACCTAAAGTCTTGAAATATATCGAACTGCGATAATAACTTAATCCACATAAAAGAAAATCCCGGAACCATTTCAATGCAAAAAGGTTCCGGGATTTGTGTACTAACGGCGTATATAAAAAGATAAGGTACAATAAGTTGCGCAATTTCAGAAACAGAATTCTCTTCTCCCATACTTAAAAATCGTGCCGGAGATTCCTCTCCGACACGACTTGTGATTATTTGTTTTTGTCTCTACCCCAACTATTGACATAGAGCCTCAAAATCACGGCTCTTATTTGGCAAAGGCTTATATGTTTGATATAATGTAATTTTATTGCCAAATCGTTAAATCATAGAGAATCGTTAAATGGTGACATCAAAAATAATGCCAAAACTTTGAGCCGCGTATGGCTATCATCAAATTCGACTAAAATTCTCTTGAAAACGGGACTTCAACATGGTGTGATTAGTTCGTGAATTCAGAACAAGCAGGAGGCACTATTATGGTCGTTATGAACCTGACTGCCGACAACATTTTGGGCTTTACAGACTTTGCAATAAATTTTTCTTACCCCAAGAAAATTGTCAACTCCACAATCGAGAACGAACATCTTTGGGAAAGGCCCTCGTTCCGCTACAAGAAGGCTGTTATCTTGATGGGCGCAAACGCAACCGGAAAGACGAGCCTGGGGAAAGTTCTATCCCGCATTTTTTCGTTTTTGGAGTCCGGCAACTCTGCACTTCTACATGATCTGGTAGCGCAAGACGAGATAGGTAGCTTTCAGATGGACTTTGTGAATACGGGATTTATGCTGCATCGGGTGCGTGGCACAATTGACAATGCTACAGAAACGATAACAACAGATTATTCTAACACAGAAATTGGTGAACGCGACACTTATGAGAAATGTGCAGCAAGACTGACAGATATGACACCTCTAGCGATTGAGCCAAAGCAACTGAAAAAGAAATTTGGTCGCCTGAACTGTCGTTTTGCATACCCGGAGATTGAGCCTTCTCTTCGCCTGTCTGGGATGAAAAATGAAGTCCTGCTCAAAACGCTCCGTGCAGTAATTGGAACGCTGGATCCTACACTGGCGGATGTATCGCTGTCGAAGGATCTGCGAAATTCCTTTATTCTCCGCAGAAAAGGTACAGAAATCATTATACAGGATGGCAAGCTGTTAAACCGCGAGGTTCTCTCCAGCGGCACAGCGGGAGGTGTAGATATCGCCATCTTCCTCGCCGCCATTATCTCCAGTTCTAACGGGTTTTATTACTGTGATGAGCATTTCTCTTATATTCAGACCAATATTGAAAAACGCATCTTTGCCATCATGCTGGATCACCTGAGCGCGAATGAGCAGCTGATTTTTACGACCCATAGTACAGATATGCTAGACCTAAATCTGCCAAATCACTCGTTTGCCTTTTTGCGCAGAAGCGCTGCAGATACTCGACAGATCTCCGTTCTATATGCTTCTGACATTTTGAAACGCAACACGGATTCTATTCGGTGCGCAGCAGAGAATGATGTTTTCTCCTCCCTGCCGGACGATTCTCTCTTAGATACGCTGGAAAAGGGGTGGGATAATGCGGAATAACTGTGTTTACTTTGTGGAAGGCAAGTGTGAACTCTAATCTCCGCATTGAAGGAGTACCCGCCACGGATTCTCGCAGGTCGGATTCGGGTCTTCAATGTTGTAGCAAATTTGATCCCTCGTTCCTCAGCTCATTGCAATTCAGGCTAATTCCACTGTTGTGTTTGTATTCGACACCGATGTTCCAATTACCGATACGCTGAAAAAGAACATTGAGCTAATAGATCGATATTGCACTAGAGTGAAAATCCTCTACCTTCCACAGGTGATAAATCTGGAGGACGAGTTGGTACGCTGCACAGATATTAAGCGTATTGCAGAGCTAACCGGAAGTAAAAGCTCCAGCAACTTCAAGAGCGACTTTTGTTCACTCACCAATTGCCGAAGTGTGCTTGACCGGCATAAGCTGGATGTAGCAAGGCTGTGGACTACAAAATTTCCAGATGAATTCACTTTTGTTGAACATAATAGCGGGCAAGTAAAACTGCCGTGAAAGCAAGCGCCATCCCTATATTTCAGGGGTGACGCTTGCTTCTGCATAGGTAGGTTTTCCATTGAACTCGTCAGTTTCCTCGCGGCGCATCGATTTGTTCTCGTTCTCAGTTGGAGTAAGAATCGTCAAAATGCTGCCAGCTATTCTGCCTTCCTATGCCATAGTCTACTTCAAAAGAAATCATGAAATGTTATCGAGCAAGGATAGGTACGGGTAATGCTGCCGCTGTTCAGCTTAAACACTCCGCCATCGCCGATAAACTCAATGGAGGCGTTGTTGATCTTACTGCCGGCGTTCACACCGGTATAAACGTTTTCCTTGGCTCCAGCCTGAATGGTCAGCGGAGCCTCAATGTTCTAAAAGCAATACTGCGAGAACGGGAATACTCCATTGCCCATCGCGCCAGAAGCTGTGCCGCCACGGAAATCGTCGATCTGGAACCACTCCCAGACAGTACCGCCGGATTCCGCCGTTACAGAACCACTGCCGACCACAAAGCCCCATGCGTACAGGGACCCGCCGTTCTTCACGTTGATACTGCTTCCCTCAGACAGACTCAGCAGACCATAGTTCCCGGTCATATAGCCCGAGGCGCTACCTGCTGCAGATTTGTAGCTGCCGCCTATCCCCGAGTCTTTTTTGCGATTTTCGTGCGTGTGACCCCGGGCCGTTGCCCGACCGGGAGGGTCGTAGAGATTTGACCGCCCCTACCTTTACTTTTCCTCTGATTCATCTTTACTTTTCTGAGCAAATCGGTTATAATAAGTAAAGGAACGAGGTGAGATGATGATTTCCTATGAAGGACTTCTTCAGAAACTAAATGATAAAGGGCTGACCAAAACTGCTCTTACAGAGGAATTGGGGATTTCTTCACGGACGGTTGCTAAAATCGGTCGTGGGGAAAAGATTGCCGACCGAGTGCTTTCCAAAATTGCTGTATTTCTGGACTGCAAGCCGGAAGAACTATACAGAAGCATTACGGAAAACACCTTGTTGCAAACACTGCGGGATGAGAAAAGCATCCGTATGCCGGGCGGTCTGTACCATGAACTGCAGGTGCGCATGACCTACAATTCCAACCACATTGAGGGCAGCAAGCTCAGTGAGGATCAGACCCGACTGATTTTTGAAACGAATACTGTTGATGTCGGAGAAGGAATTCCTGTTGATGACATCATCGAGACCGTCAATCATTTCCGTGCCATCGACTATGTGATCGACCATGCGGAAGAACCGCTGACCGAGGAACATATCAAGGGGCTGCATCGCATCCTGAAGCAGAGCACGAAAGACTCGACGCTTTCCTGGTTCGCGGTCGGTGATTACAAAAAGCGTGCAAATGTTGTCGGCGGTCGAGAAACCGCAAAGCCAAAGGATGTTCCTGTTCGCATGAAAGCGCTGCTTTCTGAATATGAATCCTTAGACGCAGTCACGATCAATGACATCATCCGTTTCCACTATGAATTCGAACGCATCCATCCATTCCAGGATGGCAACGGCAGAGTCGGTCGACTGATTGCGTTGAAAGAATGCCTGCGCTTCGGTATCGTTCCTTTTATCATCGAGGATTCTAAAAAGATGTTCTATTACCGTGGACTCTCCGAATGGGAAACGGAAAAAGGCTATCTGACAGATACTTGTCTGGATGGACAGGACACATTCAAAAGGCTTATGGCGATGTTCGATATTCAGCCGTAATATAGTCACAGGAGGTTGTCCCCGCATTTCGGGGATGGCCTCTTTTTATCTGTCGCCAAGGTCGCGGTGTATCTTGGTGTGGCAGGACTGGCACAGGCTCATGAGATTCTCTCTTGCGTGAGCGCCGCCCTTGGAAACGGGCAGAATGAAGACATAGCTTGCAGGCTCTGGTAGAATGAAGTTACCACACATATAAGTATAGTTATGATTCGATTGGTTTACCGTCCATCTCCAGGTACCAAACTTGAGAACTTGACCGTCGGCGTTATACAAGACTATATGGTTGAAGCGGAAAAACGGATGTTTGCTGAGCTGGTCAGAGACAAGCGTTTGGGGCAAGATGCCTACTTGCCTAAGGATGGTTCCCTTGAATATAAGATTATGAAATCTGGGCGAGAAGATTTGAGAACACTTCAAAAAATCAAGCACAATTACAGTTGGGTAATCGGTGTTTCTAAGTCTTTTAATCCAGAAAGCTGTCTTGACCACACGGGTAAACCGAATTCCAATTACATCGCAGATCTGCCAGTATTCCAAAGGTTTATAATTAAACCTTTTTACGAGTGTCTAGTATAAACCGATTCAATAAGGATTTGCGCTTGAATAAAAAATGCACTTGTTCAAAACTGAGCAAGTGCAGAAATCAATTCGTTTCCTATTTACTTTTCCATAGATTCACTTCTTGACTGAGCCACTCGCACCATGTGTCGACCCCTTCGCCGGTCTTTGCGGAAATGGGAAATATCTTTAACTCCGGATTTCTCATATGCGCATAAGAAATAACCTTTTCCAAATCAAAATCAAAATATGGCAGAACGTCAATTTTGTTGATGATAAGTGCGTCGCAGACCTGAAAAATAAGCGGGTATTTCAGCGGCTTGTCATGCCCCTCAGGCACGGAAAGGATCATGGCGTTCTTTACCGCGCCCGTATCAAATTCCGCGGGGCACACAAGATTTCCCACATTTTCAAGGATGGCAATATCCACATTCTGGATTCCCATGCTTCTCAATCCCTGCCGGGTCATGTCGGCGTCAAGGTGACACATGCCGCCGGTGTGGAGCTGAATCGTCCTGATCCCCGTATCCGCAATAGCCGCAGCGTCCACGTCCGAGTCGATATCCGCCTCCATAACCGCCATACGGTACTTATTCTTCATGCGGGAAATCGTTTGCTTCAATGTTGTTGTCTTGCCGCTGCCTGGGGATGACATCAAATTCAGTAGGAAGGTCTTGTTCTCCTTCAGCTCCTGCCTGAGCCTGTTTGCGTCCTGATCATTGTCCGCAAATACGCTCTGCTTGATCTCTATCACTCGATAATTTTCCATAACAATCTTGTCCTCCTTTTTGCAAAGCTCCCCGAGCGGCCTGCCCGGGGAGCTTCGGCTAACAAGCCAGTATCTCTTTAATTAAGAACTCTTTCCCGGAGAGCACGGTATATTCGCTCTCCTGACAACAGGGGCACTGTGCGTCGCAGGTGAAGGGATTAAAGACGCTTCCGCAGTTCCGGCACTTTGCTGAGGCTTCTATGATTTCAATCTCCAGTGCGGAGCCTTCCAGCCGGGTCCCCGGTATGGAACGCCTGTACACAGCTTTCATCATCTGCGGGACAACGGAAAACGCTTCGCCCACCTGAAGAACCACCTTATCAATTTTCTTAAGGTTCTGTTCTTCGGCGATCCGGTCAACCTTCTCGACGACGTCTATAATCAGACCCAGCTCGTGCATGTTCAGGCTTCCAGAACGATGCGGTTGAGGACATGCCTCATGCGCGCCTCATTGTAGATTACCGGCACGGGATAGGTTCCGTTGCCCTCTGCCAGCGCCCACTTGATGATCTGCGGGAAGTCCTTCTGCTCGATGAAGTCAAAGCCCGTGGGAAGCCCCATCTCCCTGTTCATCTGACGGATCGCAGCAATAAAGGCGTTTGCCTTCTCTGCGTCGCTGCCGGTCGTCTTCACGCCGGTAATCTCCGCAAGATGCGCAAGCTGGGGATGGACTGCCGTGCCGTAGTCCTCCAGAACAATCGGCATGATGACCGCGTTCGCGAGCCCGTGCGCGGTGTTATAGATGCCGCCCATTGCGTGGGCAATCGCGTGAACATACCCGACGCCGGTGTGGTTGAAGGCAAGCCCTGCCTTATAGGAGGCGATGAGCATGGCCTCGCGGGCCTCCAGATCGTTCCCGTCCTCATAGGCGCGCTTGAGATTTCTGAATATCTTTACCACCGCTTCCTCCGCATTGCGGTTGCTGGCGTTGTTGTTATACGCCCACGTGACATAGCTCTCTACCGCATGGGTCAGCGCGTCGATACCCGTCGTCGCGGTGACGAATTTCGGCATGGACACCGTCAGCTTCGGGTCGAGAACGGCATATTTGGGGACGAGGTTGGGATCCATGATCGCGTACTTGTGGCGCTCGTCATGATCGGAGATCACAGCGCCCATTGTGACCTCGCTGCCCGTGCCGGACGTGGTGGGGACGGCAACGATCGGAGCGACCTTTGTCATGACCTTCATCATGCCCGCCATCTTCCCGATCGGCGTATTGGGCTTGGCAACGCGCGCCGCTGCCGCCTTGGCGGCGTCCATGGGGGAGCCGCCCCCGATCGCGAGGAAGCCGTCGCAGCCGTTTTCCAGATACTGCGCGCGGATCGCCTCCACCGTCTTCACCGAGGGGTTTGCCTCCACCTGATCATAGATCGTGTAGCCAATACCATGGCGCTCAAGATTTTCCGCGATGGGCGGGACAATGGTTCTGCCGACGGTTGGGCCGGTCACGATCATGACCTTGTTCACGTTCAGCTCTTTGAGTACCTCCGGGATCTTCTTTGCGCTGTCCGCTCCGCTTACCACCTTCGGGCCGGGGAACATGGCGTCCGTAAGCGGGAGCGCCTGCTCCATGATTTTGCTGTTCGCGCGGCACTTAAATACCGTGAGCTTATCCTTTGCCTTTTCAAAGAAGCGCTCGTCCATTGCGTATGCGATACCGACCGCCGCGACAGCCGCCGCGCCGCAGAGAAGCGCCTTATATGTTTTCTTCATTTCAAATCCCTCTTTCCTTACTTAATGCGCATGACCGCGTCATACGCGCTGTGTACCGCATCCGCGATCCTCCCGCTCTTGCACGCGTCTCCGACCGTTACCACATACGGGTACTGATTTTCAAGCGCCTTTGCCAGCGCGTTTACCGGGCGGACGCCCAGAGACAAGACGACCTCGTCAACCGTCACCGTGGTCAGCATACTGGTTCTGACGTCCTCGAGGATCACGCTGTCCTCCGTAATCTTCATCAGGCGCTTGCCCGGCATAAACTCCGTGTCGTATTTCTGAATCCGGCTCAGCTCGTCATCCTTCAGCTGGAACCAAGTACCCGGCGCGATCTCCTCCGCCATCTCAACGACGACCACATGGTTTCCGCTCTCGTTGAGGATCTCCGTTGTTTCAAGCCCCGTCATGCCGCTGCCGATCACCGCGACGATCTTGCCGCTGATCTTCTTCTCGCCCATAATGATCTCCGGCGCAGTGCAGACATTGGGCAGGTCGATGCCCTTGATTGAGCGCGGTCTTACCGGGACGCCGCCCGTCGCGATGACGACGGCATAGGGCTTGAGTTTGGCGATGGCCTTTTCCGTGGCCTCCGTGCCGAGCTTTACCTCCACGCCGAGCTTCTCCACGTTTGCCATCAGGTCTTCGATCGACCAGTAGAGCTTACCTTTGAGCAGGCAGGTCGAGGCGGTCTTCACCTGTCCTCCGGCCTTCTCTTCTTTCTCAAAAACGGTCACGGCAAAGCCGCGCCTCGCCATGATCTCCGCCGCCATCAAACCGGCGGGGCCTGCGCCGACAACAACGACCCTGCGCCCCTCGCCGTCCTTCGGCATGTTGGCGAAAAACCGCTCCTGTCCGACCGCGGGATTGAGCGCACATTCGCCGTTCTTTCCGCTCAATGCCCCATAGGTGAAGCTCTCGATGCAGTTGAGGCAGCCGATGCAGCGCTTGATCTCGTTGGTGCGTCCCTCCTCGGTCTTTTTCACCCAGTAGGGGTCGCAGATAAAGGTGCGGGCGGAGCCGATAAAGTCCTGCACGCCCTCCTCAAGCTGCCGCTCCGCCTGATCGGGAGAGCGCATGAAGTTGGCCGCACACACAGGGATTTTGACGGTCTCCTTGATCGCCTTGGCCAGATAGGCCCGCCAGCCCGGCTCAAAGGACGTAGGCTCAAGCCAATAATTGTAAGTATCATAGCAGGCGGAGGATACGTTGATCGCGTCAACGCCCAACTCTTCCAGCCGTTTTGCGATCCGCTTTCCTTCCTCCAGATCATAGCCCTTTCCGGGCTTACCGATCCGGTCATACATCTCGTCGGCAGACAGGCGCACCATCAGCGGATAGTCCTTTCCGCAGGCGGCCTTAATGCCGGTGATGATTTCGCTGATAAAGCGCAGGCGGTTATCAAAGCTCCCGCCGTACTCATCCTTGCGGTGATTGGTATTTGGGGAAAGGAACTGCTGGATCAGATAGCCGTGGGCCGCGTGCAGCTCCACGAGGTCAACGCCTGCCTTTTTGCAGCGGACAGCCGCGTCGATGAAATCCTGAATCGTTTTCTTGACCTCGAACTTCGTCATCGCGCGCATCGGGCTTGGGACATGATAGCTGCGCTCACAAACGGACGGGGCGGCGACCGGCTGGCAGATCCCTTTCTCCTCCAGCGCCATCATCGTAGGCGTCGCCTTGTAGAGCATCTCCATAATCTCCGGCTTTTTCTCCACCAGCGGCAGGATCATCGGCAGGGAATTCACGCTGCTGGCATAGCCCTGACGGCCGGGGTGGTGCAGCTGGATGCCGAGTTTCGCGCCGTGCCTGTGGATCCTCCCCACGAATTCGCGCATCGGCTCGATATGGTAGTCGTGGCTCATGGCGAGCTGGGTAAAGGAAGAGGTCGCGTACATGTCGTTGACGCGGCAGATGCCCGGGATGATCAGTCCCACGCCGCCTTTGGCCCGCTCCTCATAGTAGTCCATGAGCTTTTCCGTGGGCTTGCCGTTGGCCTGACCCATGCTGAACTCGGCGGCGGTCATGACCGTGCGGTTTTTGATTTCCAGATTGCCGATCTTCATCGGCGAGAGAAGCATTGAATAGTCCATTTTTTATTCCTCCCTGTTGTTATCTTCAAGGGTGACCGTGTCCAGCTCGGGTCTTCCGTACTTTCCGGCCAGCAGCAGCTCCCTATGCATTACTTCATCATAGCCATAATCCTTGCGCTCCTCCAGCTCCCGGGCGCAGCCCTTGCAGGTGGCGACGCACAGCTCGCATCCCATGCACTTTTCCTTGTCAAAAATGACCATGCCGTCCTTGATCTTATTTGCGCCGAAGGGGCAGCGCTTCACGCACATTCCGCACTCCTGCGCGCCCAGACATTTGCTTCTGTCGCGCTTGATCACCTCCGGGCCTTTTTCGCAGTTGATCCCCGGCCCGAGGATGCGCGTCCCCTTGACGACCGCGCACACCTCCCTGTCACAGTTGCACATGACAAACGCACCGGACTTTTTGCCGAACATGTAAAGGACATTGTGGACATAGCCCTTTTTGTGCATGTCGGCAAGGATCTCCTTTGCCTCCTCCTTTGTCACAGGATGATGACCGAGCGGCAGGTTCTCATAGATGTCCGCGCCGTAATAGAGTGTGAGATCCTTGATCTCCGGCTCTGTCACGCCCTCCGGATACTTCTTGAGCGCCACCTCGCAGATACAGGGGCCTGCGGAAACGTGCGCACCTGCGCCGACTTCTACTGTATAGACAAAGTCTATGACGTTTTCGGCAGCCTTTTGGCTTAGGATAATGCCATGCGGGAGAAAGTAGTTGCCGGTCTTGGAGGTGTTCTCCATTTTAGCCATCAGCTTTTTATAAAACTCCCGCTTCTCCTCCGTCGTCGCTCCCTCATAGCCGCGCATCAAGATATCGCCGGTCTTCAGGATGGTCGGCTCACTCGCCCCGTAGGCATAGTGCATAATGTACTGGGCGAGGGAAACGGGTTTTGCTTTTTCTCCCTTCCCCTGAAAGGACACGGTCTTTCCTTTCTTGTAGTTCAGCAGTGCCACTTCTCTTTTTCCTCCTTGATTTGTCAATTAAATGTCTAAGCTGTTTTCATTTTAGATTATCGCCGAAAAATGTCAATATCGGCGAAAAGCATTCTAAAATTGTCACAAAAACCATGTATGTGTTTTGCATACGAAGAATTTCATTGTGCTTGAAACAGCTTTACAAATATGCTAAAATGTAAGCATAGATTTTTTGAAAAGAAGGGACAAAGATGACCGGCAAACACCAAACGGCAAGTTTGATTGCCGATACGGCAATGGAATTATTTCGTAAAAAGGGTTACGAGTCTGTCTCCGTTAACAGCATCTGTGAGCAGGCCGGTGTCTCCCG
>OKUY01000219.1_pt1 | contig 12058 bp, 10 predicted proteins | sample 1606731 | NCBI WGS metagenome assembly OKUY01 (sample SAMEA3882540, study PRJEB24775) | human gut metagenome | biome: human-associated habitat; feature: intestine environment; material: feces | place: Netherlands | collected 2009/2010 | reverse complement strand
TTCACACCGGCATCCAGCAGGCTCTTGACCGCCCGCTTCACACCTGCGCCCTGTTCGCCCACCGGGTCGGCATCGCCTGCCAGGAACAGCAGGGGCAGATTCTTGGGCACCCGGGCCAGAAGAGCCGGGTCGTACAGCCGCAGGATGCCGGAGAACATACTGTAGTAGGCGTTCAGGGTGAAGGTGAACATACAGCGCTCGTCGGCCAGATATTTGTCCACCTCGGCCTGATCGCGGTTGAGCCAGTCGTGGGTGGTGCGGCCCTCCAGTCCTTTGTTGTAGCCCATAAAGGACATGTTGGCCACGAACTTGCTGCGGTACTGCCAGCCGTGGAAAGCGGCCAGCACCCGGCAGAGGGCTTTCGCTGCGGCGACCAGAGCCTTGGGCTGGAAGCCGGTGCCCATGAGGATGGCTCCGTCCAGCTCGCCGCCCCACTCGCAGAGGTACTGGCGGGCGTAGAACGACCCCATGCTGTGCCCCAGAAGAAAATAGGGGACGCCGGGGTAGAGCTGCTTGGTCAGGACGGTCAGGGCGTGGAGGTCGTTGAGGACGGCACGGTTGCCGTCCGGCTGGGCGAAGAAGCCGTAGTCGTCCTTCGTGCGGATGGAACCGCCGTGGCCCAGATGGTCGTGGCCGGTGACGAGGATGCCCTGCCCGGCCAGATGCTCGGCCAGCGGCTTGTACCGGTCGATGAACTCCACCATGCCGTGGGACAGCTGCAGGACGGCCCGCACCCTGCCCTCCGGCACACAGCGGAATGCGTGGAGCGTCCGGCCCGGCACGCAGGAGGGGAGGGTGAAGTCGATCATCTGACTCATGTGAGGATTCTCCTTTTCCGCTTACAGCGCGGCGATCTTGGCCCGGCAGGCGGGGCAGATGCAGTAGCCCTCATACTGGGCCATGCCGGCCACCAGCTCGCCGCAGAAGTCGCAGCTGCCGGCGGGACGGTGCTTTTTGAGGATGATCTGATCGCCCTCCACGAAGATCTCGAGCTTCGAGTCCTTGTCGATGTGCATATTGGTGCGCAGTTCCTTGGGAAGGACGATGCGCCCCAGAGAGTCGATGCCACGAACGATGCCAGTTGTTTTCATATTCATTTCTCCTTTACATCCCGGCGTCTAGTGCCGGGGCCACATTAGACTAATAGGTTCGACGTCAGCCCTACGCAGCTTTGGATTTCGTCATCGACGATGTGTGGACTCTTTTGCCGCCTATCCTTCTGTACAATTGCATAATACCATTTATGTGGTAGTTACACAATACGAACCCCGAAAAGTTCACAGATTGTTAATGCGGTCTATCGAATACCTTTATTTTATAGACAGTGTTTTGAATTGTCAATTTCATGATTAACAAAAAGCAACAAATACTTTTATTGATTATGACGAAATAAAACAACGTCCGATATAATACCAAATAAATCCATAGAGGTTCATAGAGGGACGGCTCTTCATGCAAAAAAGAAAGCGTACAGACCGGTATAGCCTATACGCTGTTATAATGATAGAAATGTAATTGTATCAGATTATTTCCGTCCTGCCTTACGAACAGGGTGCATCACTCGCATTTCAAACTTTCAAGGAAAGAAACTGCTTCTTGAACAGTAGAGAACGTCCTGCAATTCTTACATAGCCAGAGATTTCGCTCGTCTGTATCTTCCAGACCGGGCATTCCTTCTTTTAAGAGATTCTGCAGTACGATTCCTGCATTCTTCACTGCCGTGGGATAATGTTGGGCAATGCGTGCCGTAGCGATATAGTTCCCCTTCTTGTAAGTAGGTTCTTCTTTTATGACTTGTCGCAGCATTTGTTCTTTTTCTGGAACGGTCAATACCGGAGGGGCAAACAACCTGTAATGAAGCATCAACCAATATTCAATGCATCCAGTTGTCATTAGCAGACGAATCCTAATCTGAGGCTTTTTACGAAGATGTCGTAAACGCTTGATGATTTCCAGTCGTTTGCTCCAGTTATCTATGTCTTTTTCTTCTACATCAAAGAAAAACCATATCTCATCGATTACATCCGCATAGTCACGGTACTTTGGGTCCTTTTTGAAGCGGTTATCCGCATCGTCAAACAAGCCAGTTGATGACGGTCGCTTAAATACAGCTAAATCCTGAAATTTGCTTTTAAGAAAATCAGTGTATGCCTGTTCACTTTCTCCTTCGCAAAAGACACAGATACTGACCTTGGATTTCTTCAGCTTGCGAGCCATTATTCAACCTCCTCAATTTCGACATTGGGAGTCGCGCCATATTTTCCGAGGAGATAGCCCTTGCGAACATTTTCGGTCGTACGAGTGGAAAAATCGCTGATACTGTAGAGTTCTGAAGCACCATTTTCTTTGTCTTTGTCCACAAAATACAACTGGTCCTTACGAAGTAATTCCATGCTCAACAGGTCGGTGTTGTGTGTCGTAAAGACAATTTGTGCTCCATTCGGGTTTGTCTTTTTGCTCTGGAATTTGGCAACAATAAACTCTACCAGAGCAGGATGCAGTTCTTTTTCGATTTCATCTACCAGCAAAAGGCCACCCTTTAACAATACAGACTCAATCGCGGGAGCAATAGCCATCAGCTTTCTTGTGCCATCAGACTCATCTGCCAGTTCCATCGAAAACATATGGCTTGTTCCGTCTTTGTTTTGGCCTTGATGCATAGAAGTTGCGTTAACCTGCCCCATCTTGAGGTGTGTTTCCGAATTGTTAGAGGTTTCCGAAAGCACATGCATGAACTGTACAAGTGCAGCTTTAACTTCTTCGGGAATGTTTGCAGGCAAATCAGCTTCTTCGTTAATTTCTTTACTATTGATTTCGAATTTCATATCTTCGATACCAACATCTGCAGCCTTTGCATAATCGGAAATCGCTTTCAGCATATTAGAGTCGTTCGAGTATTCGAGCAACTGCCGGGGAATATCCGAATAGTCTCTTGAAAAATAGATTTTCTCCCGGAACCAAGTCATAGCTTTGGAGCAGGCAACGTCATTCATGGTACATGCTACAGAAAAGAACAGTTGATTTTCGGCAACGACCTGACTAATCAGATTTCTACGAGCCTTCTCTTCGGTAAAGGTGAATTCCTGTCCTTCTCTAGCAAAAACCAGTGCCTTCTGCCCTTTCGGTGCATGATACAACGACTCAGCATATACCTTTTCTTTTGTGGCAGAAAAGGCATACCAATACTTGATTCCATCCAAGGTATATACAAACGAAAACTCTGTCGGCTCAGATGCCGAGTAGTCATTCAATGCAAACGGAACAACGGGGATAGCTGCTTTCTCATGCTGTGTCTTTTGTGCGTTTCTGATGAACTGAACCGCAAGCCAAAAAGCTCGGATAACATTGCTCTTACCGCCACCGTTCTTACCGTATATGGCAGCACCCGGCAGAATTCGCATCCCGCCATATGGGATAAGCACACTTTTCAACGTACTTACTCCCGTAGCTTCCATTGAAAGAGTCGCTTCGTCTCGAAAAGACCGATAATTTTTCACAGTAAACTCAATCAGCACAATACCACTCCCTTCCTTCTAATAGTATACCCTGCAAATTAAAGAAATTCAATCGAATTTATCAAAATTCATGATTTTTTGTTCCTAATTTAGTGTAAACAAATCGATACAGAAAATCACATTAAATTTTAGCAAGCAAAAATGCCCCACCAGGCAACTGGCAGGGCAGTGAGAACGCAATCAACCAATATTTAGGTTTGCTTTAAGTGCTTCTTGCAACACCCCGGAGAAGTTGATGTCTGCTCGCTCAGCCATATCATTCGGGCAGCTTGGAATCGACAGAGTTTTCTTGACGGCCTTGTTGTGAATCCTCCCACGACTAAAGTCACGAGAATGCGGCGGCCAAATTATTCAACATTTTCACTATTGCGATGAGATTTCTTTGCCAGCTCCTTATTGATTTTCGCAAGAGGAAGCAGGCAGGAATCGAAGCATTCTTCCATCATGAAATCCGCACGGCGAATCTTCATACTTTGACCTTCGATACGCTTTTTCAAAGCATCGAACTTGTAATCGAGTTCCTTCTTTGTATCTGCCACGATAGTGATGAGCATTGACAGGTATGGTGCGCCGGGGTGCGATGATCTGGCGGTGTGCCGCTTAACGGCGGACGGAACGCTGGAAACTTTATCTACCCTGCGGCATGGCCGTGCCCCCAGCTTTTGCTGCCGGGGGCAAAATGGTTGGATTTATGCCGCATCGGAACGCGGGGATGGCGCGGATGTGACCGCCTATGTGCTGGACGGCACGACCCTGCGCGAGATCGCCCGCATTGAAATTCCTACCGGCCGCGGCTTGTGCCATCTGTATGCCTGCGGCGATGTGATTTATGGCAGCTGCTTTGAAAACGGCCTGTATTTTGCTGTGGATAGTGCCCTGACTCGCATTTTGTGGCAATTCCAGCCCGCAGGGGCCAACGCCCACTGGGTGCAGTCTGTGGGGCACGCGTTATTCCTGGCGGATTTGGGCAACAGCCGCCTGTACCGCCTTGCGTTGGAAAATAATCTGCCCACCGGCAGCGTAAAGACTCTGCCCCAGCCCACCGGCAGCGGCCCGCGCCAGGTGTTGGATGCCGGGGACGGCATGCTGGACTGTGTGTATGAGCTGGACGGCCACATGCGGGTGCTGAACCATGACGGCTGCACCGTTTCCACTGTGCAGGCCAGCACTGTGCCCAAGCCGCGCAGCTGGCCGGGTGGTGCCTGCGCCACGGCGGATGGCACCCTGTTTGTCAGCAACCGCGGGCCCAACACCATCTCGGCGTGGCAGCGCAGCGGCCCGACCCGCCATTTCCTTTGCGAATGGCCCACCGGCGATTGGCCGCGGGCGCTGTGCGCGGTGCCGGGCACCCTGTATCTGTTGGCTGCCTGCCAACGAGAGGGCGCGGTGCATTGTTACTATTGTTCACCCTTGCCCCACCGCGCCCCTACCGAAACTGCCAGCCTTGCGCTGCCTGGTGCTTCCTGCGCGCTGGTGCTGGACTGATTTTTGTCATTGTATTTTCTCTTTTCCTCATTTTTTACTTGTTCAAGCTTTTCTTCTCTGCAGAATAACCTCCTATTTGCACCTTTCCCTATGGCAAAGCCCATACCGGAAAAGCGGGATTTCCCTGTCTCTGCTTTTCGGTATGGGCTTTTTGTAGTTCTTTTATTTTCTGGGGTTACCGTGCGCGGCTCTGGCGGCGGTACTGGGTGGGGGTGCTGCCCATCGACTTTTTGAACATCTTGGTAAAATAGTTCACATCCAGGATGCCCACCTGCTCCGCCACCACCGAGATATTCTGCTCGGTGGTGCTCAACAGATTGGCCGCGCGCTGGATGCGCTGCGTGTTGATAAAATCTGTCAGGGTGGTTCCGGTATCCTGCTTGAACAGGCTGGAGAGGTACGATGGACTGATATAGTACATAGCAGCCAGGCTTTTGGGCGAAAGCTGGTCCGACAAGTTCAGGTTGATCGTATTGATGACCTTTTGCACCAGCGGTGAATATTGCTGCAAAGAATACCGCCGCACATATGCGCAGTACTCTTTTACCATTGTCTGCACCAGCGGCCAGCTTTCCTCGTCCACCATGTTTTCGATCATCAGGGCATAACGGGAGGAAATCTCGTCAATGTAATACGGATGGATGTTGCTGCGCTCAATGGCTTTGCGCAGCAGAGTGTTCATTACGGTCAGCATGATCTTGGTCTGGTACAGTGAGCCGAAAAAACGCCCGCCATAGGTAAAGCGTGCCATTTGCTGGCAGGCTTTCAGCGCAGCTTCGGTGTTGCCGCAAGCCGCCGCGTCCCAGATGGCATTTTCGTTGGCATAGCGCTGTTCAAGCATCTGGATCGGGATTTCCCGCTGGAACTCCGGTTCGGTAAAATAGCGCAGGTCAGTGGTAAAATGGAACGGCAGAAACTCTTTCTGCTGGTCCAGGTGGAATTCCTCTTTGGGGAACATCATGGAAACAACTGCCACGATGGAAGCCTGGAAACCGCTGCCCGACAGAATCCGCACCCCGTTATAGTAGCTCTGTACAGCGTCATCGCCTTTCTCACCAATGTGACGGCGTGCCCAGCTGCGGGATTTTTCGCTGCGCTCGGCGGTGGCCCACGGGCCGATCATGAACACAGCGTTTTCTTCGTCTGGAATGGATGCCGGCTGGGGCGTCGGACTGCCCAAACCTATCTCGATGCCGGTCCCGGCTTCGTTCTGCGATTTCTTTACCGATAAGGAGTCCCGCGAATACTGCGGCGATTTCTGGTACGAAACCGATTTCTTTGTTCCGGGTGAATGGAGCGGCAAGGATGTTGCCATCCGCTTCGGTTCTGTCACCCACCGCGCCCGCGTGTTTGTGAACGGCGTGGAAGTTGCCAACCATGAGGGCGGCTTTTTACCCTTTGATGCCAACGTGACCGAGATTGTACGGTACAACCAGTACAACAAGCTGACTGTGTTGGCCAACAATGAACTGAACGAGTACATGCTGCCCGCAGGCCAGACCAACACCCTTTCTAACGGAAAAAAGGTTGCGGCACCGTACTTTGATTTCTACAATTACGCGGGTATCCACCGCCCGGTCAAGCTGCTGGCCTTGCCCAAAGAGCGTGTTCTGGATTTTGAGGTGACCCACCGCCTGGTGGACGGCGGTGCCGAGGTAGACTATACCGTAACCACGAATGGCAGCCATGATGTGACGGTGGAAGTGCTGGATGGCACCACCAAGGTGGCCGAAGCCAGCGGCAAAACCGGCACTTTGAAAATCACCAATCCGTGGTATCGACAAACTCTTCCTCCGGCAACTCCTTGACGGAGAAAACAGAGAGCGTGTTGACGATCAGACCGATAATGGCATAGACGATAGCCACGGTGCGCCATGCTTCGGCAGTGTCGCCCAATGCAGAGACAGCCAGCAGCGTGAAAGACTGAATGGCAAGGCTGGTGGCGAATGCGAACATGAAGCGGTAGGAACCCATCTCGACTCGCTCGGCGCTGTTCTTGGTAACAAGGGAAGTCAAGGCAGAGTAGGCGATGTTGTTGGCCGTGTAGAACACAGCGTTCAGCAGAGAATAACAGATAAAGAACCATGCGTACTTGGCAAACTCGCTCATGCCCATGGGGATGGCGAAGATGCCGACCAGTGTGATGGCGCAGCCGATGTAGCCGTAGAGCATCCACGGGCGAGCCTTGCCCAGCTTGGAGTGCGTCTTGTCAATCATCGAGCCAAAGAAGACGTCGGTAAGGCCGTCAAACAGCTTGGACACAGCAATCAGCGTGCCGACGATGCCGGGATTCAGGCCGACGGTGTCGGTCAGGTAGATCATAACGAACGAGGAGAGGAACGCATAGACCACGTTGCCCGCAACATCGCCGGAGCCGTATCCGACCTTGTTATACCACTTCAAATAACGTCTTTCAGTGTTTTCAGACATGAGAATTTCTCCATTCTTTTGTGTAGAGGTTATGCTTTTTCGGGAATCAGACGGATACTGAAATCGAAGGAAGCGTCGTCAAGGCGGTACTGCTCCGCCAGACGCGGCCCGCAGCTGGCAGAGCCGATGCCGTTCTGTGCATAGTCAAGGCAGAGAACGGTGCTGTCACAGGGATGCAGCTCATAGTTGTGCGCCTTTTCAGTCAACTCTTCCTGCGTGTAGTGCGAGGCGTTGAAGCAGAACGGCTTTGCACCGACAGCGGTAAGCTTGATGCCAGCGCCATCCAGCTGGACATAATCGCAATCATAGTGACTGCCGTTCTCCTGCGGGCGAATGTAGTCCTCGTGCTGCTGCCAGATGGTGGAACTGAAGTAGCCGTGGCTGGCAGCATGGTGCTTGTCGCAGTAGCTTTCCATCGGACCCATGCCGAAGTAACTGACGCGGGCCATTTCTTTTGGCAGGAACAGGCGCAGGCCAAAGCGCGGCAGTTCGGGGAATACCGTGTTGCGCTCAGCGTGCAGTGCCAGCGTTACTGCACCGCTGTTGGAAATCGTCCAGCAGACATCCAAATCAAGGAATTTCTGCAAGCTGATCGGTGCAATGCCGACTTTGGCGCGCAGAGTCACACCGCTGTCCGTCACCTGATATTCGGTGCGGTAGGCGTTGGTCATACAGTGGTCATAGCGGGCAGCCAGCCAATCCAGCTTCAGCTTGCGGTCATTGTCCGTAGGAGCACGCCAGATGTTGAACTCCATTTTCTTGTCCAACAGGACTGCATCCTCGTACTGCATCGCGGCGAACAGACCCGTCAGCTTATTAAAGTTGTAGGTGAAGTTCTTGCCGCGCAGCGTCAAATAGCGGTCCGTCTCCTGAACAGTGATTGTGCTGTTGGAAGGGGCATCACTCCACATAGCCAAGGTTTTCTGGTTGCGGCTGTCTTCGTTTTCCAGCAGGATTTCATCAAAACCCAGGAGATGACCTTCCGAACGCAAGGACAGGTCTTTATCGCAATGGTAGAAGATTTTCAGGAAACACTTGCCTTTATCGGGAATATGGACGGCCAACGGCAAGGCATTTTCGCTGTGCGGCGGCAGGGTGAAACCGTCAGGGTAAGGGATGAAGCCGTTGTCGATGACCTCGCCGTCGCAGCTTACCTGATAGGTTAGTGCGGCATACTCGGTCAAATCAACAAAGTCCATGTAGTTATGCAGCGTGAGCATGCCGGATTCCCGGTCGTACTTCACAACACGCGCCGGGCGATAGACGTTCTTGAACTCCAACAGCCCGGTGTGCGGGCGGCGGTCAGGGTAAACCAGACCGTCCATGCAGAAGTTGCCGTCATGCGGCCACTCATTGTGGTCGCCGCCGTAATAATAGATGCCGCGGCCGTCTGGCATCTTCCCTTTATAAATACCGTGGTCGCACCACTCCCACAGGAAACCGCCGACCAAGCCATCATGGCTCTGAATGAACTGGAAGTAATCCTCCAAATCGCCGGGGCCGTTGCCCATGCAGTGGCTGTACTCGCACATGATATAGGGTTTGTCCGGCTCGTTGTCCAGATATTCCTGAATGCTTTCGAGAGAAGGGTACATATTGCTGAACATATCAATGTTCGAGAAATCGTATTTACGGTTTTTGCTGCGGTACTGGGCGCTCTCGTAGTGGGTCAGGCGGTGGGGGTCAAAGCTCTTTGTCCATGCCAGCGCTTCTTCAAACGTGCAGCCGTAGGCGCTCTCGTTGCCCATCGACCAGATGATGACGCAGGGACGGTTCTTGTCGCGCTCCACGCAGAGGCGGGTGCGGTCTACGGTGGCCTCGGTGAACTCCGGGTTGTCTGCGATGGGCTTGTTCCAGTTCTCGACGTGGTTGGGCCAGCTTTCGTTGCCCTCGCAATAGTATTCGGACGCACCGTGGCTCTCGTTGTCGGCTTCATCAATGACAAAGAAGCCGTACTGGTCGCAGAGCTGATAGAAGTAAGGCACATCCGGGTAATGGCTGGTGCGGATGGCATTAAAGTTGTGCTTTTTAATCATGAGCAGGTCTTTTTTCGTCTGCTCAAAGCCAACAGCATATCCCGTGACAGGGTCGGATTCGTGGCGGTTTACACCGTGGAACTTGATGGACTGGCCGTTGACATAAATCTGGTTGTTGGCAACATGAACCTCGCGGATGCCCACACGGTCCGTAATAATCTCGTTGGGCGTGTCCAACACAAGGGTATATAAGTAGGGCTGTTCTGCATTCCAGAGTGTCGGGTCAACAACGGTGATTTCTGCATGATAGGGGAATGCCGCATCATCCGGTGCTTCCACGGGCGTTACGCTGCCGACTATTGTGCCGGCTGCATCGTAGAGGGTGATGCGGGTGGCAACGGCGGAATCGTAGTAACGCAGGCGGACAGCAACCCCTGCGGTGCTGCCGTGGATGTCGGTGGTGATGAAATAGTCCTCAATGCACTGTTCCGGTCGGTGCAGCAGGTAGACATCACGGAAAATGCCGTTCATGCGGAACATATCCTGATCTTCCATGTAACTGCCATCGCACCATTTCAGCACGAGGACCGCCAGATGGTTGGTGCCGTCCTGCAAAAACTTCGTTACATCGAACTCACTGGTGGAATGGGCCACCTGACTGTACCCGACAAACTGACCGTTGAGCCAGACGTAGAAGCAGGAAGCAACGCCCTCAAAATTCAGAAATGCGCGCGGGGCAGCGGCATCCTTTTGGTAGGTGAAGTCGTAGAGGTAAGCGCCGCAGGGATTCTCTTTGGGAACATACGGCGGATCAGCGGGAAATGGATAACGGATGTTGGTGTACTGGTGGTGGTCGTAACCGTGGTTCTGCCACACGCTTGGGACCGGGATGCTGTCAAAAGCGGAGGCATCATAGCCGACCTCATAGAAAGCATCCTGCAAGTCATAAATACTGGCGTAGTACCGAAATTTCCAGCTGCCGTTCAAAAGCTGGAAGCGATCCGAGGTCTCGCGGTGCTCGACTAAGGCATCGCTGCGCCGGGATGCCGGAATGTAATATGCACGATTCGGCATGGTACCCACATGCAGTGTGTGCGGGTCCTCGTAATAGTGCGGAATCATCATCCATTCTCCTCCTGTGATTTATACAGTTCTGTTTGCGTTCCGTCTGAAATTATTATACAATTTCTATATACAATAAAACATAAACGGTATTGCACTAAATATGCACAAAATCCATGGCTTTTTGTAAAGTGAAGGTAAAATGGACGAAGCACCTCGCAATATTCACAAAAACGGGAGGAGATTTTTGTGTACATTAACTCTGGCTATCTGAACAATTCCCGTACAGATTTCAAAGACAACTCCACGCCGTTGGTGGTGGGCAGCTGTGGCACCTACCGGCTGAAAACGCGCCCCAACCTACCGACTTACTGGCAGAAAGGGCGCAGGGATTACCAGATTTTATATGTGGCAAACGGCAAGACGCATTTCTGGTTTGATGGCAAGGAAGAAATCGTCAGCGCGGGCCATATGGTGCTTTACAAGCCGGAAGAAATTCAAAAATATGTATATTATCTGGAAGATAACCCGGAAGTTTTCTGGATTCACTTCACAGGCAGCGATGTAAAGAACATATTGGCGTATCACGGCATCTCGCTCGATGAGCATGTGTTCTACTGCGGTGTGCTGCCGGATTACAAGGCGTTGTTCCGCAAAATCATTCAGGAGTTGCAGCTGTGCCGCTATGGGTACGAGGACTATATTGCATCGCTGTTCAACGATATTCTGCTGTTGGTGGACCGCCAACAGCATGAACAGAAAAAAGCCACCGGCGACGTCCAAGAGCAAATTGAACGCGCGGCGGCTTACTTCAACGAGAACTATAACACAAAGATCAGCATAGACGATTATGCGGAATCCCTGCACATCAGCACCAACTGGTTTATACACAATTTCAAACAGTACGCAGGTATGTCCCCGGCCCAGTACATCCTCTCCTTGCGCATGGTCAACGCCCAAAGCCTGTTGGAGCGGACGACCTACAACATCAAGGAAATTTCCGAAATCGTAGGGTATGAGAACCCGCTGTATTTCAGCAGGGTGTTTAAGAAAGAGATAGGGAAGTCACCGGCGCAGTATAGGAAAGAAATGACCCCTACTGAGGCAGTATAAGGCGCTCCGTATTTTGCCCCCAGAATCAGAGCAGACAGGAGGATAAAAGCATGACCGATATAAATTTTGCCGGTCATACCGCCACCCATGGGGATCTCGATCCGCAGATAAGTAAAACAAACGAAAGCCAAAGCTGCAAACATACCTGCCAGCGTCAGCCTTGTAATATTGTCATTACGCATAAAAAACACCCTCTTCAGTTAAATCTACAAAACTGGTTTGTGTAAAATAGACAGAAGTTGAAAAATAAAGCAGGACAGTTAGAAAAAGCAGGTAAATGTGGTAATACTGCGGCAGGCAGAAAAATAATTCACAAAGGTTTTTCAGAAAAAGATATATGAATAATGACTCATATGTTATAATAGATTTAAAGAATGAATTGCTGCCTGCTGCGTATAATTTCAAGCTTCTGTAAGGCAGAGTTATTATTTGACAAAGCCTGTACAGGTTGTTAAGATTGAGTTATAAGATGTAGAG
>OKUY01000217.1_pt1 | contig 12124 bp, 7 predicted proteins | sample 1606731 | NCBI WGS metagenome assembly OKUY01 (sample SAMEA3882540, study PRJEB24775) | human gut metagenome | biome: human-associated habitat; feature: intestine environment; material: feces | place: Netherlands | collected 2009/2010 | reverse complement strand
CGTTCCCTTTCCGTAGAGTCTCTCCAAATCTCTGACACAGGTTTTTACCGCGCTTTCCACCGAATATCCAGCCTGAACCGCAACACTCAGCGAAGTAAGTGCATCCTTAAACTGATAATTCAGATTCTTCCGTCTTTCCCTGATCATACGATTTTTCTGCCATTTCAGATAAAACACAGGAACGGGAAGCATAAGAAGCAACACCCATTTACTTTTGTAAAAAAGATAATCTGCCATTATGCACAACGCCAGTGCCTGTCCCATATATTTCAGAAGTTCTTTCATAGAAAAATGCTCAGTCAGTGGATTCCTTTTCTGTGCTGGAGATCCCAGAGGAATTCCAAGGTATAGCGGTTGAGTTTTATGATTTGATTATGGAAAATGATCATCTTGCGGCCTTGCTGGGCTGTCGCGGCAATTATGATATTGCGGTACAGATCGATGAGGTAACCGGCACCATGACGGGGTGGCATTGGTTCAAATGAGGGAAATGGAATGATCGAGTACATCAAGCTCTTTTGGGAGGGCGCACCGGAGGGTGAACCAGCGGTCATCCTCTATGAAGTGGATACCGAAAATGAGCGGCTGGCCCTCCGCTCCATCGACATCTTTGCGAATGGCCGCACCCGTAACATCCCTGACCTTTACGACGGCGCCATCGAGATCACGCCGATCCCCACCGTGGAGGAATTGAACGCCCATGTCTGGGGCGAGGAATTCCACGCCTGCATCATAGAGCAGGCGGAATTTGAGGCCATCTGGGAAAGCCGATTTTATAGCGGAGCGTTTTGAAAAGCGAGGAATGACAATGGTTGAAATCAATCGCGTCTGGCTCAATGTGGATACAGACACCAACAAAATCACACTATTCGGCCGCCCCCGTGTATCCATCCATGTGGATGAGTACATTTGGAGTTTGATAGAGGAACATATCGTGAAGCCCCATAAGCTCATGCGCAGCGAAAAGCACAAGTATCTGCTGAAAATTGCCTTTGGCCGATTTGATCCGGTGCGGCACCAATATTATCCGCTTTCCCCGTATAATGGGCCGCTTCTGGAAGGCGTCAAGCCGGACAGCGCAAACGGATGGTATCCCCGTGAGAATTTTGCAGACACTGAGGATCGCACCACCTGGTTCTCTCCTGATAAAATCTGGACAAACTGCGGCAACAAAGTTCTGGATGTCAATGTTGACGCTGCCAATGTAAGCGAGAGCATCACCCCCAGAGAATACGCAGACTTGCTGTTCGATGGAATCGGGGCAGCATTGGTATTCAACTTCAAAAGGCTCAAGTGCGAGGAGTTTGATGGGCTGAAACCCAAGATTGACTGGAGCGTGGTAGAAAGTTTCCCCTTCCCTGCATCCTTTGAGGAGCAGCAGTACATTGGGGACGAGGGCAAAATTCATGTGTATTCCTGGGATGGCCGACAGGAAACAACCCTTGTAGGTCCTTATTCCGTGCGGGAATTGTATCTGGAACATTTCGGAGAATAGTGAGGTGAGCACATGGCAAAGGGCATTCGTGAACGCCTGCTGGAGCAGGTAGGAAAATTTCATCAGTGGCAGGAAATCACTTATCCCGGAAAAACCACCGAGGAGATCGGCGGTGCATGGGAGGTCGATTACCCTGCGTGGAATGATATATTTGATGCCTTTTGCCATGTGTTGACCCAAATGGATGCAGAAATGGCAGACAGCATTCTGCTGGATGAGATGGTCTATTTAATTGCCAGAGCCAACGAAGCGGAGGGATTTATACAGGAAACCACTTCCCATCCCAAATGGTTTGAGTGCCTCTGCCGCAGGGCCGCAGCCTCCAATGAGAGTGAGGCCAAGTGGCAGTTTGCCGCCTATCTGCCGGAATGCTCATGTAGTCAGGAAGTCAGGGATATAATTCTAGATTTCGCAAAGGACCCCAATGAATATGTGAGCCGGCGGGCGCTTTTGGCGATGCCCGCTCTGCGTCCTGACTGTGTGGAACAGTTCGCTCCGCTGTTCTGGGAGCGCAACTGTTACTCTCCTGAACTTCAGGAATACCAGCGGATCGCCGTTCTGGTCTCACTGGACGCCATCCATTCCGACCTGCTTCCACAATACTTGGAACGGGCCAAGCAGGATGGTCGGAGCTATCTGCTGGAACACGCAAAACGAATCGAAGGAGAACTTACTATGAACGAAAAACTGTCCCGTCCCCAATTCAATCAAATGGATACAACCGAGAAGCAGACACTGATGGAAAGCCTGGCTGCCCGTTATGATATGACCTTTCTCGGTCTACATACTTTTGACCGCTGGGGCCAGAGCTGCACCACCGGCATCTTCAAGAAAGATGGTCGGGAGTTCGTCTTTGTCCCCGGCGATACCGTCACCCTGGGCTGGGAGCAGTTTGCCGAGGGACTGAATCAGGAGAGCCGGGAGGAATTGGAGTATCTGTTCCGGGAATGGGAAATGGAACCGCAGAACCCGGAGGAGATGATTCGGGAAAGCATGGCTCCCGTTCGGCAGGCGGCCATTGGACCCATGCTGGTGGGCCGGGAGCTGGAGGAAATTAACTGGGAGCCAGTCAAAATGGACGATCCCAGGCTGACTGCCCACCCTGACTGGCTGAAGGAATTCCGTGATTTTGCCTGGAGTGACAGCAGCAGTCTTACCTTGCACCAGTCGGCCCGCATAGAACGGACGGAAGATGGATTTCAGACCTGGATCTATAACCGCACAGACTACGATGCGCTTCTTGCCATGCTGGAAAACAGGGGCTTCTCCCTGCCCACGGCGGACGAGTGGGCCTACCTGTGCGGCGGTGGTTGCCAAACCTTGTTCCCCTGGGGAGATGGGCTGGACTACTCCATGCGCCTGCGCTGGTTTGAGGACATGGATGAGGATGAGAACCGGCCTTATGACATGGAGGAACCCAACTTCTTCGGCCTGTCCATCGCCTACGATCCCTATATGCGGGAAGTGGTGCAGGCTGATAGGCTTACCACCTGCGGCGGTGACGGCGGATGCAATATCTGCGGTGGGCTGGGCCCATTTCTCGGTTTCCTACCCTGTTCGCCCCACTGTAAGCCAGAAGTGCAGGAGGACAATGAACTAAACGGAGATTATGACTTTTATCGGCCTATCATTCGGTTGGAGAACTATGATTGACAATAGAAGCTTGATACGAAATAAAGAAAGAGAGGTGCCGACATGGGAGCATGGGGCATAAAAGCATTAGAGCGTGACGAAGGACTGGATGTACTGGACATCCTCAAAAATGAATATGTACCGGAGCATCCGGTAATGGATCTGGGCGAGATGATCGAACTGATGAAAGAGGAAGTCATGCTGGGAGCTGACTTCTCACAAATCGACTTCCTCTTTGACAATACTGCGATGGCTCTGGCGGAGCTGTATTTCCAATGGAAGGATAACAGCAAACTGGACTACGATCATGAAGAAGCTATATGGGATAAAGTCACCGGTTTCACAGCATCCAAAGAAGCCCTTGCTTTCCTGCTGCGGCAGCTCACCGACATCAAAAACGAGGTGCCGGACGAGGACGGCATCCGTGAGATTGTGGATCTTTGGAAGAACGAGGACAGCGGTGAGATCGCTCCTGCGTGGTTGGAACACTTGAATCAGCTCATTGATCGACTGGATTCAGAACAGGAGGCACGACAAATGTATATCAAAAAATACTGGGGCAACTTTATTGGCGGTTCCGATGACAGTCTGAACCTTGTGGCATTTTTGGAAGACCAGAAGAAAGAGGAGATCCCCCTCAGCGAGATATTTGCCAAGATTGGGCTGGACAAACAAAACTGGGACTTCCGCCAGACCGTGGAGTATCTGGAGTTTACACACTCCGATGGCGTGGAGATGGACTTCCACTTCGCCATTGATGTGGTCACTGATCTGGCCGCCATCCTACTGGAGTGCAGCGTCAGCGGCAGTGTAAACCTTCAGGATCTGGACGAGTACAACACCCCTGCCCGCCGCATCCGCATCACCGTCACGCCAGAGGAGCATGACGCCATGAACAAGGCACTGGCGGATTTTGCCCAGAATCCGCTGGAATATGACCTCAGTGAGATGATGGACAACGAGGAGATCCAGGAGATGGCTCGGGATGTGGAGGCGCTGCGGAAGGAACTGTACGAGGCCGCTGGCCGCAACCGGGACTACCATGTGAAAGCGGAGGATGTGAAATCTCTGCTCCCTGACTGGAAGGGTGCCGATGGCTGCATCGCCACCAACCGCATCACAGTAGAGGGCCGCAAGGTGGGCTACTGCTACAGGGAGGAGCCGGACGGCGGCTGGGACAGCGGCTGGCGCTTTACCGCCGGTGATGAGAGCGACGAGTACATGGACGACCCTAACAACGCCGGGATCTACAAGCTGAACACGATCTGCAATGACGATCCCGACATCATCCCTTTGCTGAACACCCCCGCTCCCTGCGCCTTTGAGCGGGATGAAAATGGCGTGTTCCAGCAGATCAAAGACTGGAAACCAGATGAGGACGAGGAGGACCCTGATATGGATATTTTGAAGCAGTGCCAGAAGTGGCATGAGGAGAGCAAACAACATAAAATTATTGATGCGCTGGAGGCCATCCCCGCCGAGGAGCGTACCCCTGAGATGGACAGTGAGTTAGCCCGTGCCTATAACAATCTGGCAGACCCACATAAGCCAACTTGCAAAGAAATGCTCAAAAAGGCCCTCGCTCTGCTAAAGCCCCATGAGGAATACTTCGAGGACGATTATTACTGGAACTTCCGCATGGGTTACTCCTACTTTTATCTGGATCAGGAGGGCCGGGCTCTGCGATATTTTGAAAAGGCATTGGAAGTCCGCCCTGGTGACGATGACACCAAAGAGTTTATCGACCGGTGCAAGCAGGGTATTTCTCTGCCGCAGTTCTGGGAGTGCTTCCGGGAACGGACAGAGAACTGGTGGGAAACCTTTGCCGAGATGGAAGCAGAATTGCGCCAGATGATGGATGACGACAAGGATCACACCCGCGGTGCAGAACTCGTGGCCCAAATGGAGGAAACCCTGAATCTGGTCTTTGATGAAATCTCCTTTGAAATGGGCTTCAACGGCGAGAAGTACGAGCTGATCCTCACTCCGGAGGGTGACAAGGTCAAGCTGTTTGAGCTGGTCTACTTCCAGAAGCACGCTCCGAAAGAGGTGCTGGAGCACTGGAACATCCTGGTGGGCCGTCAGCCCCTCCAGAACATCGGCCTGCGTACTGAGGATGGCTGGGACATCTCCGGGGAGGATGTGCAGATCTGGCTGGAGGAGCAGGGTGAAAACAGCTTCGCCATCTCCGCCTACTGTGAAAAGCTGCTGCCTATGCTCCGGGATGAGGAAGGCCGGGCCTGGTGGATGCTCACCACCCTCACCGACCAAGTGCTGGGCGAGATCCCCCACATGAGATACATAGACAGCTTTGATGTGCTGGAGGAACCCAAGGCAGAGCCGTCCTTCCTCCTGTCCCAGCTGCCCGACAAACTGCGGGAGCAGGGCCTGGAGCTCTCCACCGACCCGGAAGCCTATCTGGAGAGCTACCTTGGTTACAAAATGGAACCCAAACAGGACCCGGACGCCGATTGGCGGCTGGATGTAATGGCCGGTTCCACCTGCTGTGTGCCGCTCATCAACGGCTATCTGAATGCCGACAATGATTTTATGGACGATCTCCATGCCGACGGCGCGGTAGCGGGCTTCTTCTGCTATCCCCTGGATACCCTGCGGGAGGAGGAAGGCAGTCAGAAGATCTTCGACTTCCGGGACAAGCTGGAAGAATTATTCACCATCGGGGACGGTTCGGAAGTGCTCACTCTCACCGGCGGGGCCACCGGCCTCTACTGCGGCTATGTGGACTTCATCGCCTGGGACATCCAAGAGGCGCTGAACATGGCGAAAGAGTTCTTTGAAGGCACGGACATCCCATGGGCCATCTTCCACACCTTCCGCCGTGAAGCAGGTTCTGTGCCCCTAAAGCAACAAGATGCTGGGTCAGAAACTGAGAATCAGGATGACGAGTTGGACGAGGCGCTGACGGGCATGGACTATATTCCTTATACCCAACAGAACGCCGAAGCATTCTTCGCTCAGTTGGAGCAGTGGAACGACGAGGATGAGTACACCCGCTGTATCCAGGCACTGAATGCCATCCCGGAGAACTGGAGGAACTACCGCACCGCCTACGCCCTGGCCCGTGCACTGGAGAACTACGCCATCATCGGGGACCATGACGAAGGTACTTTGAAATCCAAGGGAGACAAAGCCCTTCTGAGGGCCATTGAGGTGCTGGAGTCCGTCCGGGAGGAAGGCCAGGACAAGGCGGAGTGGAATATGCGGATGGCCTATGGCTATCAGTATCTCTATGGTCAGGAGGAAAAGGCCATTCCCTACGCCCAGCGGTGGGCAGAACTGGACCCAGAGGACGAAAATGCCTCGGCGGTGATTCAGGAGTGTAAGGCGGAGATCCGGAAACGCCAGCGCAGCCGGAAGAAGGCCAAATTCGTGCCCGGTGATACCCCCTTCGAGGGCTTCGACCTCACCAACTTCTGGGACGACAGTATGTATGCGCTGAAAGAGTATGTCAGCGATTCGCCTTCCGATGAGCTGATCGCCAGCGTGGAGGAGGAACTGGGCTACAAGCTGCCCGCCGCCTACATCTGGCTGATGAAGCAGCACAACGGCGGCATTCCGGTGAACACCTGCTATCCCTGCGATGAGCCTACCTGTTGGTCAGATGATCATGTGGCCATCACCGGCATTTTCGGCATCGGACGAGAAAAGAGCTGCTCCCTCTGTGGAGAGCTGGGCAGCCAGTTTATGATCGATGAGTGGGAGTATCCTGCCATCGGAGTGGCCATCTGCGACTGTCCCAGCGCCGGACACGATATGATCTTCCTGGACTACCGTGCTTGCGGTCCCCAGGGAGAGCCTGCGGTAGTCCATGTGGATCAGGAAAACGACTACAAGATTACCCATCTGGCAGACAGCTTTGAGGAATTTGTCCGCGGACTGGAGCATGAATCCCTCTATGATCCGGATGAAGATGTAGAGGATCTTGAGGATGACGCCGACGAGGAGGAAACCGACCATAAGGGTTCCTTTGCCGGATCTGTGCTCCTCTCCAAAGCAGAGTGGGACAAGGAGCAGTTGATTCGAGATCTGCGGGAAGAATGGGGTATCGTAGATGAGGAGCCGGATGAGGGCGACGAAGATGTTGAGAACAGCGATGACGCTGTGGTAATGCGGGTCGGCAATATGATGCTGATTGTGACACTATTCCACGGTCACATCCCGGACAATGAAGCAGAGATCAACGCCGAAAACAACTATATGTGGCCAGAGGCCGTAGAGGTGGCCAAAGCGCACAAGGCCCATATCATGGTGGCTGTGTTGGGCGAGGAGGAAAAACTGCTGGAACGAGGTAAGCTGTTCACCAAGGCGATGGCAGTGTGCTGCAAGCAGAAATATGCCACCGGTGTCTACACCAGCGGCGTGGTATTTGAGCCTCGTTTCTATGAGGGCCTTGCCGATATGCTCAAAAAGGACGAACTGCCCATCTTCAACTGGGTTTGGTTCGGCCTGTACCGGAGCGAGGGGGGCCTAAACGGCTACACCTACGGCATGGATGTGTTTGGCAAGGAGGAAATGGAGGTGTTGAACACCGACGCTGAGCCGGAGGAACTACGGGACTTTTTGGCAAGCCTTGCCTCCTATGTGCTGGCGTGTGATGTGACGCTGCAAGACGGCGAGACCATCGGTTTTTCTGCGGACGATAAGCACACCATCACCCGCAGCCCCGGTGTCTCTCTGCCAGAGGAACAGATGACCCTGAAGATCGGTTACGAGCCTATAAAGGGAGATCCGGAGGATGACAGCTGCGACCACTCAGACAATGATGACACGCAGGATGAGGAAGAATTCAGTAATCCCGAAGTCTACACCGAGGAGGAGATGGAAGCCGTCGAGGGGCACATTGAGCAGTATTTCGGCAAGTTCGAGAATGTGTTCCATGAGCTGGTTTCTCCCGACATCCATGTGGACATCTGCGTGGTGCCGCCCTCTGAGGAGCGGGACTACTGCACCCTGGTCACCATGGGCATGGGCGCTCACCGGATGAATGTGCCGGAGGAACTGGCGGAATACAAGCTGGAGCGGGCGGAGCTGGCCATTGCCCTGCCTGCGGACTGGAAGCTGGATCAGGAGTCCATGAAAGACGAAAAGTGGTACTGGCCCATCCGCCTGCTGAAATCCTTGGCCCGCCTTCCCATTGCCAGCGATACATGGCTGGGCTTTGGACATACCATGGATAACAAGGAGAACTTTGCGGAAAATACGAAGCTGTGTGCCGCCATTCTCACCGGCCCCCAAAGTACAGAGGAGGGCGGCGAGGTCTGCACCCTGCCGGGCGGCGAGGAGGTCAACTTCTATCAGGTGATCCCCCTCTACCGGGATGAATTGGACTATAAAATGGAGCATGATGCAGATGCTCTGTTGGACAAAATGAACGGCATCAGCTTTGTGGTGGAGCCTGATCGTCAGGATGCTATCACCCGTGGCACCCTTTCCAATGATGATTTTGACGGTGAGATGGACGACGCTTCCTATCACCTTGAGAGCATTGAGGAGAAGGAACTGCCTATTGACCCCATCAATGCTTATAACCACATGGCCATCTACCTGCGCTGGTGCATGGAGCACGACCTGATGGGCGAGGACTTCCTGAAAGAATACAGCGAAGTGGCCAAACAGGTCAAAGCTGACCCTGCCAGTGTGGATCTGCGGGAGTTTATCCGGGATGAGCTGGACGGCTGTCTGTTCTCTGTGCTATTCAATCAGCAAGGCCGTGCCTTTGCAGGCTATTACTACGGAGAGGGCGACAGCCCCTACTATCCTGCCGACATTGATGACTATGCCCTGAAATATTTTGGTCCGTCCCGATACCACTCCAATGAATTTCAACAGGAGGCATACTTATTCATCCCCTTTGACGAGGACTACTATCAGGCTATGGCAGAGGTGATCGGGGAACGGTTTGAAAACTGGCAGGGACAGGACTTCGACGAGGACACGCTGGAGCCTTCCGAAGTGGCTCATGCCATCATGGAGTATCTGGACTGCGAGTGTACCTATTTCCCATCCATGGCAGATGATGACCCCATCATGTCGGCATACAGCTACGCCCAGCGGCTGGGGGTACGGGAGGGCTTTGTTCCCGTACTTATCCAGGCGGATGATGAAACGCAGTTGGAGTGTCTGGTGATGAACGCTGACCCGGAGCATGATGCGGACTTCTATGAATTTGACCTCAAAACCGTGGAGGAGTATCGAAAGAAGATGCTCTCCGCTCCCATCAAGGACGGAAAGGCGATTTTGGAGGAATTGACCGGTCAGCGCAAGGAAGAAGCCGAGGACGATGATCTGGACTGGGATGAGGAAGTCCTGGGCGAGATGGAGGGCGGAGAACCCAACGACCGCTTCGCAAACTATTGGAACGATGATACCGGAATGACATATCCGCTCATTCTGGCCAAAATTCCGGTAAAGAACCCCTGGGAGATCTTCGCCTACCTGCCCTTTGGAAATTGGAATGAGTGTCCCGACACACCGGACCTGATGGCAGTGGCGAAATACTGGTTCGAGCAACATGGTGCCATCCCTGCCGCCATGAGCCACGATGAATTGGAGTTTGAACTTCCAACTCCGATTTCCAAGGAAAGAGCTATGGAGGTGGCTGTGGAGCAATATGGTTTCTGCCCAGATCTGGATCAGAATGAGGATGGAAGCATTGGCTCCTTGGCAGCTGTCCTGTGGCAGTCCACCGTCTGGTATTTCTGGTGGGATTGATGGGAGGTGCGACCAATGACAGAATATCAAAAAACCTATATCGAACTAAAAAAACAGTTTGTTGCGACCAATGAAGGTCCGGACAGTGTCCGCGCTCTATATACCTTCAAGGAAGAACTTGAGCAGAGTGAGGATCAGCAGGCCAAGGAAGTGCTGGTGGATGTGTATGATCTACTGGACTTCAAGAAGGATGCCTATGAACTGCTCTGCCAAATCGGAAATCGTTCCGATAAAAAGACCCTCAAGCGGCTGGGCACGCTGAAGGACTATGCGGAAAACTGGGGCAATCATTATGCTCTCCCCAAGCCCAAAACGCCGGAGGAAAAGCAGAAAGAGAAGGAACGTCAGGCCCAGCTGGGCCTGCCCGCCTTCCGGTATCACCCAAACCCTCTGGAAACTGGGGCTTTTGAGGAATCCGCAGACGGCGTTGTCTGCGACTGCTGTGGCAAGACGACCCATATTTTCTATACCAATCCGTTCTTTTCAGTGGAGGATATTGCATATCTGTGCCCAGAGTGCATCGCCAACGGCGAAGCAGCCCGGAAATATGACGGTAGTTTTCAAGATGATTTCTCTGTGGATGATGGTGTAGACGATCCGGAGAAGCTGGACGAGCTGATCCACCGCACCCCCGGCTACTCCGGCTGGCAGCAGGAATACTGGCGCGCCCACTGCGGCGACTACTGCGCCTACCTGGGCCATGTGGGTGCCAGAGAACTGCGGGCCCTGGGTGTGCTGGAGGAGGTACTGGACGATCCGATGTGGGACGATGAGCAAAAAGAAATGATCCGGGAATCTGTCAATGGCGGGCATCTGCAATGCTATCTGTTCCAGTGCCTCCACTGCGGAAAACACCTGGTCTGGATGGATTTTGATTGAAAAGGAGGCAATACTATGGGACTTGACATCTACGCCGGGACGCTGACCCGGTACTATTCTCACAACTGGAAAACTGTTGTGCAGCAGTGGGCGGAGGAAAACGGATACTCTTTCAACCGCATCACCCCGGACGGGGAACCTGCTGATAACGAGGAAGAAATGTCCCCGGCTGAGGTCCAGGCGGCGGTGGAGAACTGGCGGGATCAGATCTTGAGCGCCATTTCTCAGCCGGGCCAGCCCCCCTACGCTCCCTGGCTTGAAGATAATGAGAAACCTTATTACACCGACAAGCCGGATTGGGATGCCTTCGGCGCTATGCTGCTGGTGGCCGCCTGTCGTACATACGAGGAACCGGTGCCTTCCACCGTGGAGAAGGACTGGATCTTCGGGGAGCATCCTCTGGTCGCCCGCCTTGCATCAGATGAGGAGCGGGTGTGGTCCCTGTTTCGTGGGGCTACCTGGTGGCTCCCTCTTTCTGACAGCTTTCTGTTCCAAGGGTCCTTGCCTACCGATGACACCGCCGCTATCGCCACCTTGGGCGGACTGCGGAAGGAGCTGGAAAAGCTGAACCAGCTGGCATGGCAGGCCGATGAGGGCACCATCCTTGGCTGGGCAGACACGGAGGGATACCCGGTAGACGGAACCGTAGACTCAGATGAACAGTACAGCAAGGCAGACATCCCGGAACACACCCAGTATGACACTCAATCCCTTGCCAAGTTTGCCTTCTTCATGTTCTGGCGGGCCATGCGGTTTGCCGAGGAGCAGCAGGTGCCTATCCTGCTTGACTATTAAAGAGAATTCGTCAGGGGGTGGAGACCGTGGAACAAAAACGGCCGGCAGATATAATTCAGGAACTTCTGGACTACCTGTGGAACGGCCTGGGCCTGGAGGAAAAGGGCTGGAAGCGTCTGAAAAAGGGCGACTTCAAAAAGAAAATGAAAAACGGGCTGACCTATCAGATCTGGTTTGACCGGAGCCGCTACAACTACATAGACTACGAAATCGGCCATGGAAATGTGGAGGTGGGCTTCAGCTGTATCATAAAGCAGGGAGATGACTACCTCTACTCTTTCAGAATTGAACCCACAACAGGCGGTTCATTCTTTCGGATGCTGACAGAGGACCTGCGGCTGAACACCGGGCTGCTGGACACCTTTCTGCCCCTGGTCAAAGCCAACTACCTCGACTTCATCGACCGCTTCGAGGCAGACCCCGTGGAGGCATTACAGCCGGTCTGCGCCCCCTTCACCGAGGCGGAGGACTACAGCTGGTTCATCTATGTGCGGGAGCAGATGGTGGAACGGTACGGAACGGCGGAGCAGATGGAGGAGTACCGCCGTCAGGCGGAATTGCGCGGAACGCCTGAACACAAGGCAAAGAACT
>OKUY01000215.1_pt1 | contig 12187 bp, 9 predicted proteins | sample 1606731 | NCBI WGS metagenome assembly OKUY01 (sample SAMEA3882540, study PRJEB24775) | human gut metagenome | biome: human-associated habitat; feature: intestine environment; material: feces | place: Netherlands | collected 2009/2010 | reverse complement strand
TGCCGCACCTCGCTCGCCGTATCGGCACTTAGAATTATGCGGTATTGCCCTTGATTTTGTTTGTAGGGGCAGATGCTTGTCATCAGCCCGCAGCAACCTTGCGGAATTGGCAGGTATAGTTTGGTGAGCGGCAACAGCCCGATGCGAGCATCGGATCCTACAAATCATTCAAATCATTTGCAGTGCTTGCCACAGTCGATAAAGAGGTTTCTCCACGGCGGGATGAGGGCATCCCGCCCTACAGATTGCTTGCATTGCCTGCTGCCTATTATAAAAAGCTCTGTAGGGAACGGCTTATTCCGGTTCAAGAGCCGAATCAGCGGTCTGGTTGGCCTCTGAAGTTCGACTGCGGGCGCAGTGACCTGCCGTACATTTTCCGAATAACGCTGCCGGCCAAAAATCTCTCTCCATTTTATCCCATTCGCCCTGAAAAATATGTTGACAAACCGCGTTTCATCTGGTATATTATACAAGCAATCTTTTGCGGTCATGGCCCGTTGGTCAAGCGGTTAAGACAGCGGCCTCTCACGCCGTTAACGTGGGTTCGATTCCCGCACGGGTCACCAGGAAAAGCACCTTAGCTTAGCTAAGGTGCTTTTTTGTATGTCTAAAACCACTCGCTAGGCGAGTGGTTCGATAAAGATTATATCGATGAGTAATGAAACTCAAACAAAGAATTTTGGAATAGTACCAGTGGGGCAATTCCAGACTGGGTTATTGGCGTATCGCCGGTAGTCCTGTATTAAAAGGTTCCATTGCAAACGAAAGACTCGCAGAAGCAGGATATTTTAGTATCCTCAGGCGCTACTACGAGTCCTTGCACTTATGCGGTTGAACCGCCGTGTGCCGGTCGGTACGCACGGTGGTGTGAGAGGTCGGCGCTTTCGTTAAGAGAGCCTCCTACGCGATTCTTTTAGGTAAAAAAGCAAACAAACAGAACACTTCATTCAAATGCATATAGCGGCTATTTATTTCATACAGAGACAAATAGCGGCACAGAACAGATATAATAAAAGAAGCTATAAAAAGCAGGTATTCACGTGGAAGACGATATCGTTTCTACATGAACACCTGCTTTTTTATTTATTATTTACTGGTGGAATAAATAGTGGTAGCCAAGTATTCATCACTGACCCAACCATAAATCCCATTGTAATATACAACAACCCAGTCAGGCACATTGCTGCTATAGCCGCATTCCCATATGATGATACCGTAGGGGATATTATCCATTTTTTCATAATTTGTACCGGGACCTTTACGCATAACCAGCCCATGATCAGCAGTGGTGTAGGTACAAAGGCTATCAATTCGGCTAAGCGTTACATCTGGTGCAACGCATCCATCCGGCAGAATAATGTCGGCATTGTTTTCGGTGTAATCCTGTACTTGCAGTAAGCCCCAAAGGCCATTCTGTTTTGCCCATACGCAGCCATCGCGCGCGGGGGCTAAATCTTCATATTGCCCAGCGGGAATTATCTCATTGCCGTAAACATCCAGAACTAGCTTTTGTCCGGATTGATTTTTCACAACTACCATGCCAGATAAGTCTGCGTAAGGATATTCAACAATTTCGTTCATGATGGACAAACTCATCTGCGGCTGATAAATGCAGGGGATTACTAAAGCACCGCTTTGGTCGCAATATCCCCAGTTACCGGCTGCATCCTTTACCGCGATTAAAGATTCACCGGCCATACAGGCATCCTGGTAGTCGAAATCGGTTAAAATTGTACCGTTTTTATCCGCAACGGCAAAAGGTGCAGAATTGTCAACAAGATAACCGGCATATTCATCATCCCAAATGCCTTGCTGGATGCCAACCAAATCAGGAGCATACACCTGTTCGATGGGCGTGCCACTAAATGTATAGACACCAATAGCAGAACGGTAAATCTGGCTGTCACCTAAAATCCACTGGATGCCATACCCGCCGTGCCCGCCCAGCATGGTTATAAAAGGCATTTGTTGGGCAACCAGCTCCTGGTTAATCTGTTCTTCCAGGGCATTCAGCTTCTGGTAATCGTATGTATCATCTACCCCAATGGAGAGCTCCTGCTCACCATACAGGTACGGGATGCTTTCTGACAAATCTTCCAGAAAAGCATTACAGTTGGCAGCATTAAACAGGCTCCAGCGTTCGCCCTTGCGCACAGCGTACAGATTTCGGGCAGCGGCGTAACCGGCAGTGTGGGTTTCGCGGGAGAAGAGAGGAATCATCTCGTCAAAATCATATTGCGGCGGTAACTTCCAGTTGGCATTGCTAGTGGATGGTATAGCTGTGGCAACAGCTTCACTGGTCGGGGAAAGAGCAGCGGAGGAAGCAGGTTTATTTTCTGGCGCTGCAGCACAAGCGGTAAGCATTATTGCGGTGATAACACTGGCTGAAAATGAGAATAACTTCCTTTTCATGGCTTTTCACTCCTTGCGTAAATGATTTTTCGGTAAGATGAAGAAGTAATATAAGAAAGTGAATTCATAAACCCTATAATATCTTATTTTATCAAAAATATCTGCTAATGGGAATAGCTAACAATTCTACATGGATAAATTTGGATAGTATGACAAAGATTGCAGAACTGGAGTGAAAGTTCGAATCATGCGATGAGTGATCTGCTATAATAAAAGAAACAAAGAAGCCGCCACAGTCGGGCTGTGACGGCTAGGAATAAGAAGAAATGTGGAACTATTATAAAATCCATTTCTATCCACAGAAAGCCTTAAGGTCGCTTTCTGACATAAAGTAGTGTACATGATTTTATCATGAAAAGCAAATTTTTTAGTAAAGAGGATTGACAGAGTCCTATTTATGATGTTATATTGATTACAAATGAAACTTTTATATAATCCAAAATAAAAATATAAGGAGATGATTACCATGCTACTCGGTCATACCAAACAAATCAATGGCGTCTGGAAAATACAATCCCTAAAACAACACAGTGAAAACGTGGCCGAGTACTGCGCACGGGCGTGCCAGCCGCTGGGACTTGAAAACTTGGGCCGTCTTACGGGCTGGCTCCATGACGCTGGGAAATCTCATAGCAACGTGCAAAAACATCTAAGAGGTCAGACAAACGAAAGAATCAATCATTCCAGCGCCGGAATGCGGTGGCTATGGGAAAATTATGGCGGAGAAACAGCTTCACCACCTTCTCGCTTGACTGCGCAAATGGCAGCATTGGCAATCGGATCCCATCACTCTGAACGTATGGATCTTTTCGACCTGGGTGGAGTAGAACCCTGGATAAAACATATGTATTCAGAGCAGGCTCAAGAGCTATATGAAGAAAGCTGCCGGGCCTTTTTTGCGGATTGCATAAGTGAAACAGAGATACGGCAAATGTTTGCCAAAGCTGCGCAGGAGGTAGAATGTCTTGTGCGGAAAATCCGAACGCAGGAAGGAAAGAAGCCGCGGCTTTGTATCTATCAGGTCATGTTGGGGTTGGCACACAGATTTTTGTTTGCAGCCCTGATCGATGCAGACTGGTTGGATTCAGGCAACTATTATAATCAAGAAGGATGCCTTCCCCCAGAGCAGCTTCCGCCATGGGATCTGATAGAAAGCAATGTTGAAACATTCCTGAACAATTTGCAGCCCCGACATAAAATAGATACCTTGCGTGCAGAAATTTCGGAGCAGTGCAAGACAGCAGGCGAATGTGCAAAGCGGGGTATTTACCGCTTGTATGTGCCAACAGGCGGAGGAAAAACATTTTCCGGGCTGCGATATTGTGTGCATGCGGCCAAAAAACTTTCGGCCCGGCATATTTTCTATGTTGCACCGTTCCGGTCGATTATCGGACAGAATGTACAGGAGTTCAAAAAGGCATTAGGCGGCAGTGAATATCTATTGGAGCACCATACGGATGCGGTGCTGGATACAGAGAACCCCGAAGTTCTCCGCCAGCTGGAACGCTGGCAGGAAGCGCCGGTGATATGTACAACTATGGTACAGATGCTGCAAACCCTGTTTTGCAGCAGGCGGCAGAATGTGCGCCGCATGGCAGCACTGGCAAATTCTATCTTGGTGTTTGACGAAATACAGTCCCTGCCCATTTGCCATACATACTTGTTCAACCAGGCGGCAAATTTCTTGGCGTACTATTTGGGGTGCGTTGTTGTTTTGTGTACGGCAACACAGCCAGCGCTAAGCGAAGTAGCAAACCCTTTGCGGTTTGCATCGCCGGTGGACCTGGTCCCGGATTACCAGCTGCGCTTTGCGCAGTTCCGAAGGACAAAGATTGAAGTGCCCGAAACAGGAAATGGATTTCAGGCAGGAGAACTCGCAGAATTTGTACGGAGCAAGCAAGACGAGAATGGCAGCATTTTGGTCATCTTGAATACCCGTTCGGCGGTCGAAAAGGTGTTTGAGGCTTTGAAACAATGCCAGCCGGAACATACACAACTTTACTGCCTGACCACGCACCTGTGTGCAAAGCACCGTGCAGATGTTATCGCAGAAGTTAAGCAAAAATTAAACACCTTACACGGTCAGGAACGTTTGATCTGTGTAAGCAGCCAACTGATAGAAGCAGGCGTGGATGTAAGCTTTGATTGCGTCATTCGAAGTATGGCTGCGCTGCCCAGTGTGGCCCAGGCTTCCGGCCGATGCAACCGCAATGCGGAAAGGAAATGCCGCACGGTGTATCTTGTTAAAACCTACAATCTGGAAAATCTGGATCGACTTCCGGAACTGCGCAACGGCAGGGAAGCCACACGGCACCTGCTGCAGCAATTACAAAGGGATGCGGACCTGTTAGAGCCGGAAAGTATTTTGAGGTACTACCAGCTTTATTATGCAGAGTCCCAACAACAGGAACGGATGGGCGATCCGGTTGAATTAAAGGGGTACATTCCCCCAAAAACAGTGAATTTGTTTGACCTTTTGTCAGATAATCAGGAAAGTGTGCTAGCCTGGAAAGAGACAACAGGAAAACAAAAGTTCCCCAATTACTTGCTCCGGCAGGCGTTTGCCACGGCAGAAAGGAATTTCCATGCTTTGGAGGACATTACAACGCCGGTGGTGGTTCCCTATGGGGAAGATGGCGCAGATATGGCAACAAGACTTTCGTCCAGTAAACCGCTTACCCCCAAAATGCTGCGGGACGCACAACGCTTTACCGTTGGTATTACAACAAATGAAAAAATACGCCTGGCAGATCAAGGTGCACTGTACACAGTAAAAGAAGGGGCAGTGACAATTCTTAACAAGGAATATTACGATGACGAAAAGGGAATTCAGACAAGCCCCGGATTTATGCCGATACAATTTGCTTAACAAGGAGGGTTAGACTTTGCAATACGAAAATTCAATATCCATGCAGGTATATGGGCGTTATGCACTGTTCAGCGACCCAATTACCCGCGTAGGCGGCGAAAAATTCAGCTACCCGGTGCCCACCTACCAGGCATTGAAGGGCATTTATGAAAGCTGCTATTGGAAACCAACGTTCACCTGGGTAATTGATGAACTGCGCGTGATGAACCCGATTGAAAGACAATCCAAAGGCATCCGTCCCATTATGTATAACAATGGAAAAAACGATCTTTCCATCTATACGTACCTTTCCGATGTTTGCTACCAGGTGCGGGCACATTTTGAATGGAACGAACATCGCCCAGACCTGGAAAAAGACCGCAATGAAAACAAACATTACGCTATTGCAAAGCGTATGTTGGAACGCGGCGGCAGAAGAGATATCTTTTTGGGAACACGCGAATGCCAGGGGTATATTGAACCCTGCATTTTTGGCCTGGGAAAAGGGCATTATGATGATGTTTCATCCCTGGACCTAGGCCTAATGGAGCACGGCATTACCTATGCGGACGAAAACGGGAAAGGCGTGATGCAGGAACGTTTTTGGCACCCGGTAATGCAGAACGGAAAAATCTGTTTTTGCCGTCCGGAAGAATGCGAAATTGTGCGTGATATCCACCCGCAAAAGATAAAGACCTTTACGCTGGGTGAAACAGTCAGCGACTGCGATGATTTGTACAGGGAGGTGATACAGAAATGAGCTGGCTTAGCTATTGCTATAAAACTTACCAGAATAGCGTGTCAGAAATTGGAAAGCAGCAGCCTGGGAAAGTTCCACTACTGCCGGTGGCTCACACGACGCAGCAGGTCAACATTGAAGTGGAGCTGGACAAGGACGGAAACTTTCAGTATGCAGGCTTGCTGGCACAAGATCAAAGGACAACGATCATTCCTTGCACAGAGGAATCTTCGGCGCGGACATCCGGCATGGTGCCGCACCCGCTAGTGGATAAACTGCAATATATTGCGGCAGATTATCCCACTTTTGGTGGTAGTAAAGAATCCGGATGGCCGCTTTACCACAAGCAGTTACAAGCGTGGTGTACATCTCCTTATGCCCACCCGGCTGTGTGTACAGTCCTGCACTACCTGGAAAAAGAATGCCTGATCGCAGACCTGGTCAAGGCAAATATTTTGTTTATAGATGAAAATGGAACTCTGCCAACAAAATGGCAGGGAAACAAAGAAGACAAGCCCCCTATTTTGGATACGCTGACCGGTAGTGACCAGACGGAATCTTTTGTCCGGTTCCGCGTTGACAATGTTGATTTGTCGCGTGATACAACAGTCCGAGAAAGCTTTATCCGCTTTTATGAAACACAGTTAAAAGATATTGACTATTGCACAGTTCAGGGAATCAAAATGCCGGTTTCTACATTAAGCCCGTATAAGATCCGCAACCCAGGTGACCGTGCAAAGCTGATATCCAGCAATGACAATACGAATTATACTTACCGCGGGCGCTTTGCGGATGCAGCGCAGGCACTTTCGATTGGTTATGAAACAACCCAAAAGGCACACAGCGCCTTGCGATGGTTGGTCAGCAAGCAAGGGGTAAATACAGGGGACCAGACTGTACTTGTTTGGGGAACACAGAACGAAGCGGTACCCAATGTGCTGGGGGATACTCTCGATATTGCCCAGGAATATAATCCACTAGCAGGCGATGATTGGGACGATTTTGAGGAAGATACAGAAAGGTTGCCTGCGGATACCCAAGAAGAAATTGCACGGCAGTTTAACCGGGCCATTCTGGGGTATCAGCACCAGTTGAAGGACAATTCCCAAACGGCGGTCATGATTTTGGATTCTGCTACACCTGGCCGGTTGTCCATCCGGTACTATCAGGAACTGCAGGGCTCTAAGTTGCTTGCCAATATAAAAGATTGGCACGATACGTTCCAATGGCAGCTGGAATACCGCAGTGTAGAGGAGCCGACGGAACTGGGCAAAAAGCCCAAGATCAAGAAAGTTGTCTTTGTTGGTGCGCCTGCCCCGGCGGACATTGCAAAAGCAGCCTATGGCGAAAAAGTGGATGCAAAGCTGAAACAAGCGACAATCGAACGACTGATTCCCTGTATTACCAATGGGGAGCGCTTCCCGCGGGATTTGATGATCAGCGCGGTAGATCGGGCAACAAACAGCATTGGCCTGGATTATTGGGAACAACAAAAAACACAAAACATTGCCTGCGCCCTTGTGCGTGGGTACTATCATAGAAATAAGAAGGTGGATTATCCGATGAATGTTGATGAAACCATTAAAGACCGAAACTATTTGTTTGGGAGAATTTTAGCCTGTGCAGAACAGATTGAAAGACGGGCGTTGATTCAGCTAGGAAATGAGAACGAAAAACGTTTGACAAATGCAGAACGTTTAAGAACCGCGTTTGCTCTGCACCCGGCAGCAACAACACTTCTTTTGGATAAAAAATTAAATCCGTACCTGAACAGAATGAAAAACCGTAACGGAATGGATAGCCAAAGGTATGCGATGATGCAAGAATTATTACATAAGATTGGCACAGAAAACTTTACGAACAAAAGACTTGGTGAGCTGTATCTGGTTGGCTATGCCGACCAGATGATGGACTTTAAGGCCGAAAATGCAGAATATAAAGCGAAAGCAAAAAAGCAGGAGGAATAAAAGATGGCTGTGCTGCAGAATAAAATCGACTTTGCACTTGTGATTGCTGTAAACCATGCGAACCCGAACGGTGACCCGCTGAACGGAAACCGCCCGCGCGAAACGTATGAGGGACTGGGTGAAATTTCGGATGTGTGCCTGAAACGCAAGATCCGCAACCGCATGATGGACCTTGGCCAGAATGTGTTTGTCCAGTCGGACGACCGCTGCAATGATGGTTTCAAAAGCCTGAAAGACCGTGCAGACGGCTGCCCAGCAGTGAAAAAGGCTGAAAAAGATAAAGATGCTTATGCAAAGGCTGCCTGTGAAACCTGGCTGGATGTGCGCAGCTTTGGCCAGGTGTTTGCCTTTAAGGGGAAAGAATCCAAGGGCGATGGTGTTTCCGTTGGCGTGCGCGGCCCGGTATCTATTCATCCGGCTTTCAGCGTGGACCCGATTGATGTCGATGATATCCAGATCACAAAGAGCGTGAACGGTACGACTGGCGAAAAGAAGTCAAGCGATACCATGGGTATGAAGCACCGTGTGGCTTTTGGCGTGTACACAACCTTTGGCAGCATTAACTGCCAGCTGGCAGAAAAGACCGGCTTTACAGATGAAGATGCAGAAATCATCAAAGAAGCGCTGCGCACACTGTTTGAAAACGATATTTCCTCTGCCCGCCCGGATGGCAGTATGGAGGTGGTTCGCCTGTATTGGTGGCGTCATAACTGCAAAAGCGGACAGTATTCCTCGGCAAAGGTCCATCGCTGTCTGCATGTGGAGCTAAAAGAAAGTGTGGCACAAGCACACCGGGTGGAAGATTATAATATTACTTGCGATACCCTGAACGGATTGACACCGGAAGTGTATGATGAATACTGATGACTATCTGCAAATGTCTGGCATCCAGCACTTTGCATTCTGCCGCCGCCAATGGGCACTTGCGTACTTGGAACAACAATGGTCCGAAAACCAACGCACCGCCGAAGGACGCCTGCAGCATACCCGCTGCCATGATGTTACCCTGACGGAAAAACGCGGCGATTTGCTGATCGCCCGCGGTATGAGGGTCGTCAGCCACCGCTTAAAACTGACCGGCGACTGCGATGTGGTAGAGTTTCACAAGAATCCAAACGGCGTGTCATTGCAGGGCCGCCGCGGCCTGTGGCAGCCTATGCCCGTGGAATATAAGCATGGCCGCAGCAAGGTAAACGATGCCGACCGTTTGCAGCTCTGCGCACAGGCCATGGCGCTGGAAGAAATGCTGGTGTGCGAGGTGCCGGAAGGGGAAATCTTTTATGAAGAAACCCGGCAGCGGGAACATGTTTCCCTGACACCGGAACTGCGCAGCACCGCGCAGACCATGGCGGATGAGATGAACCGCCTGTTTGCGCGCGGCTATACCCCAAAAAGCAAACCCGGCAAGCATTGCAATGCCTGCTCACTGAAAGAGCTTTGCCTGCCGGCGCTGTATCAGCAGGCAGACCCGGCGGCGTATCTGCGGGAGCATATTGAGGAGGGCGCGCCATGAGAAAGCTGCTCAACACCCTGTTTGTCATCAATGAGGACGCTTACCTGACATTGGATGGCGAAAACCTTGTTGTTACCCGCAATAAGCAGGAAACCCACCGTTATGCCCTGCATACGCTGGAAGGCATCGTCTGCTTTACTTACGCAGGTGCCAGCCCCGCTTTGATGGGAGCTTGTGCCCGGCGGGGCATTGACCTTTGCTTTTTTGACCCGTATGGCAGATTTCAGGCCCGCACCGTGGGGGAAGAACGCGGCAATGTGCTGCTGCGTCAGACGCAGTACCGCGTGTCGGATGACCCGGCCCAGAGCTGTCGCTATGCCCGGAGCTTTATCCTTGGTAAAGTGTATAACGCACGCTGGGTGCTGGAACGCGCAACCCGCGATCATCCCCAGCGTGTCCCGGTCGAAAAACTGAAACGCACCTCCGCCCAGCTGGCCGCCGCGCTGCCGCTGATACAGACCAGCGATGATCCGGAACAGCTGCGCGGCCTGGAAGGCGAGGCAGCCCAGCGCTACTTTGACTGCCTGAATGACCTGATTCTGCAGCAAAAGCAGGATTTTGTGTTTGAGGGCCGCAGCCGCCGTCCACCGCTGGACAATGTGAATGCGCTGCTTTCGTTTGCCTACAGCATGCTGGCGCGGGAGTGTGCATCCGCCTTGACCGCTGTGGGCCTGGACCCTTATGTTGGCTTTATGCACCGCCCGCGCCCCGGCCGCAAAAGTCTGGCACTTGACCTGATGGAAGAACTGCGGGCGGTTTATGCAGACCGGCTGGTCATCAGCTGCATCAATCAAAAGATCATCACGGCAAAACACCTGCAAAAACAGGAAAATGGTGCCGTACTGCTGACGGATGATGGCCGCAAAGCTTTCCTGACCGCATGGCAGAACAAAAAGAAGGAAGAGATCACCCATCCGTTTTTGAAAGAAAAACTGCCCTGGGGGCTGGTGCCCTATGTTCAGGCGCTTTTGCTGGCCCGTGCTCTGCGCGGCGACCTGGAAGTGTACCCACCGTTTTTCTGGAAGTGAGGTGCCGTTATGTTGGTGCTTGTAACCTATGATGTCAACACCGAAACAGCCGCCGGTCGTCGCAGGCTGCGCAAAGTAGCAAAAGTCTGTGTAGACTACGGCCAGCGGGTGCAAAACTCCGTATTTGAGTGCCTGCTGGATGCCGCGCAATACACGATGTTCAAAGCAAAATTGACCGAACTGATCGATTCGGAATCGGACAGCCTGCGCTTTTATCAACTGGGAAACCATTACAAAAGCAAAGTCGAGCATGTGGGTCTGCACCCGGATTTTGATCAGGATGGAATCTTGTTTGCTTAGTGCGAGGGGAAGGCAATCATAAAATTCCCGGTTCCTTCGCACCAGAAAATATGGAAAAAACAGGGGCAGAAAGGGTAAAATACAGCCTTACCTGTCAGCATGAAGATGCAATCCCCATAAAATTTGTTTCATATGCGCAAAAGTGCCCCACTGTTTTGTGCACTTTTGCTGTCGCTCTCCGCAAGGAGAGCGTGGATAGAAATGCTATTAGATCTTGCGCAGCGGATGCAAAATCCGCCGTCGCTCTCCGCAAGGAGAGCGTGGATAGAAATTCGACATACGTTACACGGCTTCCGCGCGTCCAAGTGTCGCTCTCCGCAAGGAGAGCGTGGATAGAAATCTGTAACGTCAATATTCATAGTGGTTATCTCCTCGTCGCTCTCCGCAAGGAGAGCGTGGATAGAAATTCAACGTACGTCACACGACTACCCCGCGCCCAAGTGTCGCTCTCCGCAAGGAGAGCGTGGATAGAAATGCGTAAAATTACTATTACAGTTGATGAAGGTACCCGTCGCTCTCCGCAAGGAGAGCGTGGATAGAAATATGCCCAAAATCGGCACCTTGCGAAGCACCCACAAGTCGCTCTCCGCAAGGAGAGCGTGGATAGAAATGGGTTTTGTTGACCCAGATTCCGATTCTTTGACAGAGTCGCTCTCCGCAAGGAGAGCGTGGATAGAAATGTTTTCGGTTTTGGGGCTAAGCTTGTTCATTCGTTGTCGCTCTCCGCAAGGAGAGCGTGGATAGAAATGCTTATGGTGTTATGCCTGTTTCCTTGCAAGTCATGTCGCTCTCCGCAAGGAGAGCGTGGATAGAAATGACAAATTGTACATCGATAGGACGGCCGAAACGAGTCGCTCTCCGCAAGGAGAGCGTGGATAGAAATGGGAAACTCATGCACCCAAGCTGAACCGCTAAAGTCGCTCTCCGCAAGGAGAGCGTGGATAGAAATGGTATTATCCTGGATCGTCTTGATCGTTGCGTGCTGTCGCTCTCCGCAAGGAGAGCGTGGATAGAAATTTTAATTGTGGTGTTACTCTGCCACCACATAAGCAGTCGCTCTCCGCAAGGAGAGCGTGGATAGAAATTGCACAGCCTGACCTGCCACGGTGTACTGCATCTGGTCGCTCTCCGCAAGGAGAGCGTGGATAGAAATTGATTTTGAAGACAATCTTGACGCGGAATGGGATTTGTCGCTCTCCGCAAGGAGAGCGTGGATAGAAATTGTACTATTGGCAATTGCATCGCGCCAGCTAGCAGTCGCTCTCCGCAAGGAGAGCGTGGATAGAAATATTGCGATACCGACTCCGTAAAATATTTAGGCAACGTCGCTCTCCGCAAGGAGAGCGTGGATAGAAATATTTCTCAACCGATGCGCGGCAA
>OKUY01000186.1_pt1 | contig 14427 bp, 9 predicted proteins | sample 1606731 | NCBI WGS metagenome assembly OKUY01 (sample SAMEA3882540, study PRJEB24775) | human gut metagenome | biome: human-associated habitat; feature: intestine environment; material: feces | place: Netherlands | collected 2009/2010 | reverse complement strand
CTCCTTAATGTAAGGGTTTCCGGTTGCAAGTGCTTTGACCTCTGCATAAGAGAGCGCCGCTTCGTCAATGTCCTCACAGGAACGCACCGGGGACTTGCTCGTCATGATCTGCCCGATAAACTTCTGCTTGTTCTCAATGAGCTGCCATGAATAGCTGTCGAAGGTGCCTTCCGTCACATACCGGAAAATCTTGACCTTATCATTCATATTGCCCTGTCGTAAAATACGACCTTCCTGCTGTTCAATGTCAGTCGGTCATTTTTTGCGGACAGTTCATACATGCTATCCTTTTCTGTTCTCTGCTCCTGCGTTTGCTCTCGTTTGATTTCTCCCTCCGTATCTTCTTGGCACAAGCAGGACAATACCTTGATGCACCAGAGCCCGGGACATATTCAACGCCGCACACCGTACAATTTTTAGCGGGCATTGCTGCCCACCGTTTTGTAGGTATGATATGTAATTCATCGACAAAGCCGATGAATTTATAGTAAATCTTGATTTCCTGCTTCACTGTTCCGTCTGCCATCTTCTCACGCTCCGAAACAAGTATCTTGTCTATGAGTGCGTTTATAACTGTTGCATCCAGTTCTTTTAAGCCTTGATAATTTCGGATAAGGGCGAGGAAGTCACGGATTCCCCGTGATTTCTCGTAGCTTTCATTAAGAGTTTCCGTTACCTCTTTCAGCCTTGCTTCAATTTCAAGCTGCTCTTTCTGGTATTTCCCCGACATCATCTCAAAATTCCGCTCGGTAATACGCTCCATGACCTTATCCTCGTAGAGAGAGGAAAACAGCCTGTCCAGTTCCGCAAGGCGTTTGTTCAGCTTCTTACGTTCTTTCTCTAATGCTTTCGCCCTGCTCTGGTCTGTTTCCGTGAGCCGCTTTTCTATGGCCCTGACCGCCTTTTCATCATTCACTGCCATATCCGCAAAACAGTTGATGTCGGCAAGAACGGCATTGAATAAATCCCTTGCTTCTATATTGTGGGCACTACACTCGCTTCTTCCGTTTCTTGCATAATTATTACATGAATACTGTACACAGTCGATAATCTCTGGGCGTTTCCTCCTGTGTACGTTCATTGCCCGCAGAGCACATCCGCAGTCCACACACTTGATAACGCCTGCAAAAATATTTACAAATCCTCCCTTGTTCTGTGGAAGCCTACGACTTGTAATAAGCTGTTGGACAATATCAAATTCCTCCTGCGTGACTATTCCCTCATGGGTATTGGGTATCACTTCCCATTCTTCGGGCAGCTTAGAGGGGCGTTTCTTGCTTTTCATATTGGCGGCAATCCGTTTGTAGCCTACAAGATTTCCCGCATATATCGGGCTTCTTAAAATGCTCCTCACGCTGTTCCCACTCCAAATATAGCGTTTGTCCTCGTTCCCCTCAAAATGACGTTCAAAGCCTGTTTCGCCACGCTCCGCCGCATAAGCGGCAGGGCGTAGGATATGCTGTTTATTAAGATGTCTGCAAATTTTGGCAACTCCATTCCCTTTTAATGCAAGGTCGAATATCTCTTTTACAACATGTGCCACTTTATCATCTATCAGCAGATGGTTGTGGTCGGCAGGGTCTTTGATATAGCCATAAGGGGCGGTAGTTCCCATGAATTTCCCCTGTTGAAACCTCGCCCGATATGCCGATTTTATCTTAACAGATATGTCAGCGGCATACATTTCGTTTAAAATGTTGCGGAAAGGCGTGATGTCCATAGCAGATTTATTCAAGGTATCTACGCCGTCATTGACCGCTATATACCTCACGTTATGCTCTGGGAAGAAAACTTCCAGATATAACCCACAATCAAGATAGTTTCTCCCCAGACGGGATAAATCTTTCGTAATCACGCAGTTTATCAGACCGCTTTCAATGTCTTTTATCATATTCTGGAAACTTGGTCTTTGGAAATTTGTACCAGAGTAACCATCGTCCACATACGTTTTTGCTATGTGCCATCCCTGCTTTTTCACATAATCCGTGAGGATGGATTTCTGTGTCGCAATGCTCGCACTCTCGTTATCCGTACCATCGTCTTTAGATAAGCGGCAATAAATGCCGACTAAATAGATTTTCTTTTCTTCTTTGATTCCTGCCATACTGTAAAACCTCCGTATCTGTCCTATCTGTTTTCATGTCCCATTGCGTACATTCTAAGCGGACAGCCCCTCATTGTCGAAGGTGTCGCCCTCGGCAATCTTCTTCCGAATATCCTCGGAGATAATCGGGACAAACGCTTCTGCAACGGTCTGTGTGCCGATATATTCTCGACTGATAATCATTTGTACTTGCCCTTTTGGCACAATACGCTTTCTTCTTCCAGTTGTTTTCCTATCCTCGCCCATACTTAAATCTTCCTTTCCAGACAGGGCAGGAGAACGTCTGGAAACGCCCCGCCCTGTCAATCAGATACCATCAATCCCCGCTGTTTACTTCTTTCTGTAATGCTTCAAGGAGTGCCGCTGCTTCATCAGCGTTCAACGTGATACCCTTTCCGCACTTCTCACGGTTCGGGGAAAAGCTGCGGATGTCATATTTCGGCTCTCTCCCGTTCCATGAAATAAGATTGATTTCCTTTGTGTAGCCGCTGTCACTCGCAGACAATACGGCGATTTCCTTTACAATCTCATACTGGATTTCTTTCATTCCTTACCTCATTCTCCTTAAAATTCTGTCTTTCTTCTGTTCCAAATTCCTGCATTATCTTTCTTAGTTTTCTTAGGATTCTGGCTTTGCGTTTGTTCACAACGCTCTGGGTTATGCCTAACCTCGCCCCGACTTCACGCTCGGAAAGTCCGTCAAAAAAGATTGCCTGTATCAACTCCTGCTCACTATCCGACAACAAAGGCAGGGCGGCTTTCAGCCTGTCCACCATAACAGCATTGACAACGGTTTCCGCAATGTCCGCCGCTTCATCAGCGATAAAGTCCAGAGGATTCCCCTCGCTGTCCGTAAATCCGTCCAGAGATAGCAGGCTGTTCCTCGCATCTAATTTTTGCAGGTAACGCCACCGCTCCCTGTCACGGTAGAAGTCCGCATATTGCTCCCTTACGACTTCAAGCAGACAACCTTGGACGGGGATAAACAGCTTGTCCATATATCCCTTGTCGGCTTGCCTGCGGCGGCAGAAATCCGTATAGGACAGTTCCACATAGCCGCCGCTTTCTTTGATATATACTTTTCTTGGTGCGTATTTCACCGCTAATACCTCCAATCTGAATTTTTGAAATGTAAAAATCCAGATGGAGAGGCGGGGAGCGGCAACGCACACCAGAAACAGCCCTGCGGCACTTTCCAACAAAAAACGACAAAAGAAAAACCGCAAAGGCTCTGTGACCTTCACGGTTATGGGAAATACAAATTCTGTTGTATGGAGATTGTACTTCCACTTTCAAGGTGAGAAGTACCGCTGCACTGGCAGAAATTTTTTTAACTGGTTTCCTGCCATTCTCTGATATGCTATGTATTGATAAATTTTACTTCGTATGAGCAGATGAATAACCGCCCGAAAAAAGAACATAAAAAAATCCCTCCAAATTTAAAAACAAATTCAGAGGGTAATTTAGGGTATAACAAAATAACCCACCCGAATATCGTTTTTTTTATTTGGTGAGTTTGTTCTTTCAAATACGAAACAAAAAGAGCCGATGATTCGTGAATTGTTCCACAATTTCATCGGCTCTGCGTCTTAAGCGTCTGGCTCTTTGATGACAGTTATCTTCAAGTTGTCAACTTTAATCAATCTTTCTTGTCTGCATTTTGGACAATAAAGGGGATAATTCTCCAAAACAGTGTCCTTCCTAATTTTATTACGGGTTTTGCTCCCACAAACAGGACACAATATCCATTCGCATTTCATCATAATTAGTCTCTAATCCTTTCAAATCTCATTTTATATGACTTTTGCAAGCTGTTAAGCTAACTTGTGGAACATATGCCGAACCTTATCTATACGGCTATTCGGGCGGCGGGGTTGGCAAATAAATTTACCAATAGCTGGCTGGTATCCTTTTAACTCTGTCAAGCAGACTCCCTGCCCATTTGTGAAATAAGTTAAATCGTTCCTGTATTCTTGAATACATCTAGCAGGGATTTCTCCTTTCAGAATGACCTCGTCATTCTTTATCTGAGTACTTACAATATCTGCACAATACCTTGGAGCATCATGATACGCCCGTGAGAGATATTCCTGCGGTGCATAAATTTCAAAGTGGAGATATGGCTCTAATAGTTCTGTCCCTGCTTTTTTTAAAGCCTGCTCCAATACGATAGGGGAAAGCAGCCGAAAGTCTGCGGGGGTACTTACAGGACTATAATACAATCCATATTCAAAACAGATTTTACAGTCTGTCACTTTCCATCCATACAGCCCCTGCTCGCAGCCATAAAGAACCCCCTCCATAACCGCATTTTGGAACGATTGGTTTAAATATCCAAGTGAAACTCTGCTTTCATACTGCACTCCGCTTCCAATAGGGAGCGGCTCTATGGACAACCCGACAGAAGCCCAGAAAGGATTTGGCGGGACTTCTATGTGGATGGTATATTCTGCTTTTCTAAGCGGTCTTTCCATATATATAACAGTAGGCTCTTTTATTTCTGCCTCCACATGGTATTTTTCCTCAAGGATGGCACAAATGACTTCCATCTGCACATTCCCCAAAAAAGAAAGTATAATCTCATGCGTTGTAGTATCCACATAATATTTTAAAAGAGGGTCGCCATCTGAAATTTCTGTAAGTGCCCCAAGCAATATTTCCCGCTGTTCAGATTTCTTTACTGCAATCGTTGTTTGGAGCATAGGGAGAGGATTTTCAATAAATTTTCTCTGCGGCAACAGCATTTCGTTCCCCAAAATACTGTTTAGCTGCAAAACATCATTTGGTAAAATTACAATATCACCAGAGCAGGCTGTATCGGATGAATATAATTCACCGTTTGTCGGAACACACATCTCTGTGATTTTTATTTTCTCTTTTTCAGATATTTTAATAACATCCCTCAAATGCAATGTTCCGCTATATATACGCACATAAACAAAACGCCGCCTTTTCTCTGAATATTCAATCTTAAAAACCTGCCCGCATAGTTCAGATTGACCTTCAGGCGTTGATGAATAAAACTTACTGGCAATCACTTCTATAAGCTGCCGAATCCCCAGATTGTTTTTAGCACTTCCGTGATAAACGGGAAATAACGTTCCGTTTTGGAATCTCCTGTTTTCTTCCTGTTCCAGTTCTGACATTTTAAACGGTTTCCCTGACATATATTTCTCTAATAGTTCATCGTTTCCCATAATTACCGCATCCCACTGTTCCATATCGTCATTGTCCGTTACATTTATATGGGGATGCTGCCCAACCTTTTGCTTCACTATAATTTCCGAAGAAAGCTTTGCTTTCATTTCTTGATATACCATTGGCAAATCAATCCCCTCTTGGTCAATTTTATTGATGAAAAAAATTGTCGGAATCTTCATTGTCTGTAGTGCATGAAACAGTATACGGGTCTGTGCCTGTATGCCATCCTTTGCAGAAACTAATAATACTGCTCCGTCTAATACGGATAAAGAACGGTATACTTCCGCCAAAAAATCCATATGGCCTGGCGTATCTATAATGTTGACTTTTACATCCTCCCACTGAAAAGATGTCACTGCTGTCTGGATAGTGATTCCCCTTTGACGCTCCAAATTCATTGTATCTGTCCTTGTTGTGCCTTTATCTACGCTCCCTGGTTCTGCAATTGCACCACTGGTATACAATAAACTCTCCGTTAATGTTGTCTTTCCTGCGTCAACGTGAGCCAGAATGCCTAAGTTAATTATTTTCATGTGATTTTCCTCCTATCAACACCCAAAAAAGGGCATAAAAATACCCAGTGATAAATACTCCTATCACTGGGTAAATAACTCCAATAGCCCCAAAACACTTATATGTTTTCGGGCATATAAAATTACATGATAAAAGTATTCTTAAACTGGGTACAAAAAACTAAGCCCCATATTAAAAGTGAAACGGGACTGCTACTTTTTGTTCCCACTATCAAATTGACAGTTTATTTAAGAATACCTTGCCGCATATTTATTAACTCCTTGTATAATACTGAATCTAATTATATTCCTTAACCCTTTATTTGTCAAGCTGACAAACTAAAGCAGAAAAAGCGGCAGGATTTCCCCCTGCCACTAATCATCTGTTTATGCAAAAATAATTTCCTTTTCCACAATCTCCCTCGCACAAGCCCTTATGTTATTGAGGCATCCTGTCCATTCTAAGGCGTTTTCTGCCTTTAGCTGTTCCGTTATGCCCTGTGCCTGTTTCATACCCTCTATGAGCCTTTCAAAGCGTTCCTGTGCCTGTCTGTCAATGTCGGCAAGGTAAGCGTTAAGTCTGCCGCTTGTAAGAAGATTGGTGTATGTAACTTTGCAGTGATGCTTCAGATAATCCAAATGCCGCTGTCCCCAGATGCCTATCGGCTGTTCTTCTTCGGCGGGTACAGTTAAGCACGGTATTAAATAATCGCCTTGCCTTTCGTATTTGCCGCCCATTTCCTCAAAAATTGTCTTTGCCATTGTCTGTTACCTCCACATTCTTTTTTATTTTGAATGTCCGCAAAATCCGTCCTACATCTCCCGGCCGCCACGGGCAGTCCAGGTCGTGAAGCGCCACAAGCCGGTCCTGCACATTGGTGCCAGCGCCCATTTTTGCGGTGCTGCCCAGCAAGACACGCACCTGGCCGGTACGGACCTTCGCAAACAGTTCTTTTTTCCGCACCTCGGTGTTGGCGTCATGAATGAAGGCAATCTGATCGGCGGGCATCCCTTGAGCGATGAGCTTTTGCCGGATGTCCTCATAGACGGTAAAGACCGGCTCCTGCTTGGCCAGCGGCACAGACTGCTCAAGAGCGTGAAGCGTGGGATTGTCCAGTGCCTTGGCCGCCTTTTTGGAAGGGGCTGCTTGAGGCGTAGAAATATCGCAGAACACCAGCTGGGTCAGCTTATCGGCCTCGCCGTCCCGCCAAATCTGCATGATGTTTGCGACACACTGGTTGACCTTTGTGCCGGGTTCGTCCGGCAGCGCCTGATTGATAATGCGCTGGTCCAGGCCCAGCTTGCGGCCATCTGATGTGATCTTGAGCATATTGTCCTGGGAGGGGTCCACCGTGCCGCTGTGTACCAGGGAGGCACGCTCAGAGAGAGCCTTCACCATTTCCTGTTGCTGCTCGGTGGGCTGGGCCACGACGTTGTGGTATTCCACCTCCGGTGTGGGCAGGTGGAGCTGATCGGCGGTTTTGATGTCCGCCACCTCTTTGAAAAGGTTCATCAGCTCCGGGAGATTGAAAAACTTGGAGAAGCGAGTGCGCGCCCGGTAGCCGGTGCCCTCCGGGGCCAGCTCCAGCGCCGTCACAGTCTCACCAAAGCGCGATGCCCAGCAATCAAAATGGGTCATGTTCAGTTCCTGCAAGCGGTCATACTGGAGATACCGTTGCATGGTGTAAAGCTCGGTCATGGAATTGCTGACCGGGGTGCCGGTGGCGAAAATAACACCACGGCTGCCGGTGATCTCATCCATGTAGCGACACTTGGCGAACATATCACTGGACTTTTGGGCGTCGCTGGTGGAGAGGCCAGCCACGTTCCGCATTTTGGTGTATAAGAACAGGTTCTTGTAGTTGTGTGCCTCATCCACAAACAGCCGGTCCACGCCCAGCTGCTCGAAAGTCACCACATCATCCTTGCGGCCCTCGGCCTGGAGCTTTTCCAGCCGTGCCTCCAGAGATTTCTTTGTGCGTTCCAACTGTTTGACCGTGAAACGCTCACCGCCGCTGTACTTCACCTCGGAAATGCCTTCAGTGATCTCGTCGATCTGCTCCTGAAGGAGCCGCTCCTGGCGCTCATGGCTGATGGGGATTTTTTCAAACTGCGAGTGGCCAATGATGACGGCATCGTAGTCGCCGGTGGCGATCTTGGCGCAGAACTTCTTCCGGTTGTGGGTCTCAAAGTCTTTCTTGGTCGTCACCAGGATTTTTGCAGAGGGATAGAGCCTCAGAAACTCCGACGCCCACTGCTCAGTCAAATGATTGGGAACAACGAACAGGGACTTCTGGCACAGCCCCAGGCGCTTGGCCTCCATCGCAGCGGCAACCATCTCAAAAGTTTTGCCCGCGCCCACTTCGTGTGCCAATAACGTATTGCCGCCATAGAGGATATGTGCGATGGCCCCCAGCTGATGGTCTCGGAGGGTGATAGAAGGGTTCATGCCTCCAAAGGTGATGTGGGACCCATCGTATTCACGGGGCCGGGTGGAGTTCATTTCCTCGTTGTATTGATGAACCAAAGCCCGGCGACGTTCCGGGTTCCTCCAAATCCAGTCCTTGAAAGCATCCCGGATGGCCTGTTGCTTTTGGGCCGCCAGAGTGGTCTCCCTGGCGTTGAGGACTCGGCGTTCTTTTCCGTCCGCATCCTCCACGGTGTCATAAATACGGACATCCCGCAGGTTCAAACTATCCTCCAGAATCTTGTAGGCGTTGGCACGGCTGGTGCCGTATGTGGTATAGGCCGCCACATCGTTTTCGGATACAGAGCTTTTGCCCGTGACCTGCCACTCGGCGGTATAGGCAGCGTAGTTGACCTGAATGGCACGCTGAAGGTAGTACGGTGTGTTGAAAGTTTCATACATGAACTGCTGAATGTACTTCTTGTCAATCCAGGTGGCCCCCAGGCGGACTTCAATCTCCGAGGCGTCCAGGTCTTTGGGCTGGGCAGCGGTCAGGGCCTCTACGTTGATGACAAAGGCCGGGTCCTGCTGTGCAGCCCGCTGTGCCTGCCGTAATTTCCTGCGGACATTGCCGGATAGGTATTCATCGGCGGTCACATAATGGGGAGTGCCGTCTTTCTCCACCTGTCCCGGCACACGGAATATCACACCTTGCAGTTCGGAAACCAGCTCGTCACCGGTCTTGCCGGTAAGCTGTTCCATGTACTCCATGTCCACACGGGCTTTTTCTGCGATGGATACAGCCAGAGCTTCGCTGGCGGTGTCAACGGTAGTAACCGCCTCATGGGGCTTGATGGTACGCTGGGTAAACATATCCGCCTTGCGCTCCAGTTTGCCGTCCTCGTCTACGATCTCCAAAGCACAGAGCAGATAGTAACTGGAATCATCGGCAAAGGCCAATCTGTTTGCCCGGTCATTGATAAGGCCGTACTTGGCGGAGAAATCATCATAGAGTCGGTTCAACTCTGCCTGCTTCTCCCGGATGTCGCTGTCCGGCGTGGCGGCGTCCATTTGCAGATCAATGAGCTGCTGGACACATTCCCGCAGACCCACCAACCCTTTCACGCGGGCCTCAGCGGTGGCGTTCAGGTTAGGCCGCACCATACGGCTGTTTTCACGGTAATACACATCACCGTCCACAACGGTGTAGGAGTAGTTTTTTACATTGGGGTCAGCGGGAATAGAAGTGTCGATGGCTTCGTCCTCGCCCAGTTCCGGCAGCTCGGCCTCTTGGTAGGTGCCGCGAATATACTTCACGGCATCGTGCAGCTGATCGGCCAGCTCCAGGCCCTCGATGGGGTTCACGGTGTAGTCCATGCCGTGAGCGGTGCTTTCCGGTTCCTGTCGGCCCAGCACCATCTCCGGGTGGTCCAGGAAATAGCGGTTGATGGCAAAGCCGTCCTCGGTCTGTCCGGTCTGCGTCCATTCCTGCACAATGTCCAGCGGACGCCCTCTCCTTTGGAGGAAGATAATATCCGAGACCACTTCGGTCCCAGCATTGGCCTTGAACGCAGTGTTGGGCAGACGGATAGCTCCCAGCAGCTCGGCGCGCTGGGCCAGATACCGGCGCACGGTGGAATCCTTGGCGTCCATCGTATAGCGGCTAGTGACAAAGGCCACCACGCCGCCGGGACGCACCTGATCCAGTGCTTTGGCAAAAAAATAGTTATGAATACTGAAATTCAGCTTGTTGTAGGCTTTGTCGTTGACCTGATACTGACCGAAAGGCACATTGCCGATGGCAAGGTCATAGAAGTCCCGCCTGTCGGTGGTCTCGAACCCCGCCACGGTGATGTCGGCTTTGGGATAAAGCTGTCGAGCAATCCGCCCGCTGATGGAATCCAGCTCCACACCGTACAGCTTGCTTCCGGCCATGCTCTCCGGCAGCATCCCGAAGAAATTGCCCACACCACAGGACGGCTCCAGAATGTTTCCGGTCTTGAACCCCATGTGCCCCACGGCCTCGTAAATGGCCCGAATCACCGTGGGGCTGGTGTAGTGGGCGTTGAGGGTGGACCCTCTGGCAGCGGCGTATTCCTCCGGGGTCAGCAACTCCTTCAGCTCCGAATACTCCGCAGTCCACGCAGGCTTCTGCGGGTCAAAGACGTCGGGAATTCCACCCCAACCCACATACTGCGAAAGCAGATGCTGCTCCTCCAGGGTAGCGTGACGGTTTTCCTGCTCAATCTGTTTCAGCGTGGCAATGGCCTTGATGTTGCGCCAGAACTTCTCCTTCGGCCCACCTGTGCCCAGGTTATCATCCATGATGCGGAAATTCCCAGGCGCAGGTTGAGGGGGCGTTTCTGGCCCACCGGTTTGCTCGGAACCAGAACGCAGAGTTTCAGCAGACGGTTCAGTGTGCTCCTGATCCACCGTTTCGGGATTTAGCGGTTGGGGATCGGTTGTCGCCTCATTGCGGGCATCCTCCCGCAGCTCCGTGATGCGATACTCCTGATTTTCCAGATATACTGTGTCGCCCACATGGTAGATCGGCGCAGAAGGGTCATCGGCTTTTTCATCCGGGATGGTCTGCCGAATGGCTTCGTATTCCTCATCGGACACAGTGATGTCGATCTCATGGACCGTGTCACCGTTTCCAATGGTGATGGTGTCCCCCGCGCGGGTGATGGGCTGACCAGACAAATCTGGCGGTGTAGGCTGTTCCGATGTTTCCTCCGCAGCAATTCTCCGGGCATCGGCCATAACCCGCTGCACAAAGGGATCTCTGTCCAGCTTTTCCGGGTCCACAACTTGGCCGTCTACAATCCCTCGCTGAGCCAGGGTCTCCCGGATAGCGATGGGGTCCACATCATCCAGATTGTCCTTTTCAACTTGGGTGTAGAAACGTTCCTCTTTGATGAGCTGGGCAATCCGGCGCTGTACTTTGGGCCAGGGCAGAGCCATTCCGTTGGGGCTTTCCGGGCGGATCGCAAGCGGGGTTTTGCCTTCGCCTCCGTCAAACTCATGGGCCAGCCATGCGGCGGTATCTTTTTCTCGCGCATGATCTTTCATGTAGCGGACAACGGCGTGTTTGCTTTCGATCTTGCCATTCCAGGCTTGGATAGCACGGTCAATGTCATTGTCCGAAAGTGGGCGCAGCAGTTCATGGAGCTTGGGATAGGTTTCGTCTGCCACTTCCCGGTGCAGCCGCTGGCGAAACTCCGGCACATCAGAGAACAGGCGGATCAGCTCTATATCGTGAGAGTCGAGAATGGCGCGGCGCACAGCCGCATTACACTCGATCATAGCGTTTTCATAATCACTATGACCGCAGGCGTTCCGGTATCGGATGTCTTGGGAAACAGCTTCCAGCACGATGGGCTTATATTTTTCATGCAGCTCCCGGAGAGTAGGCTTTGCCGCCTCTGCCTCCTGGTCGGCAGCTTGCGGCTGCGGCTGTTCCTGGGCAAAAGAAAAAGCAGAGGATGTTTGCACATTCTCTGCTTCATCTATTCTTTGGATTTGTTCCGCTTCGGAGAGGAACAGGTTTAAGGTCAGCTGTTGATAAGCTCCGCCATCAGAATCTCCTCGGCCTGTGCCTTGCAGGTGTTCATCAGGCCCACCCAGCGCATCGGATCGCGGGCTTTCAGCTCCTCCGTCGCGCCCGCCGACTCCGCCAGCTGGAGCATCATCTGCTCCAGACGGCTGTTCGCCGTCTCCTCGATCTCCAGCAGGTGCGGGTACAGCTTCTCGCTCATCAGCAGATGGTTGTAGATCAGGGGACGGTGTTCCTTCAGGTATGCTTTCCGCATCCTGCCGTACTTGCCCAGGGGCTTCTTCGGCTGCTCGCTCAGGCTCAGGTCGGGAATCAGGTAATCTCCGTTCCTCGTGTAAGTCAGGTTGTTCTCCATGTGTAATGCTCCTTTCCGCAAGATGTTCGCGCTCATAGTTCTGGATGGTGACGCCGATCTGCCGCAGCACCTGCTGGTTGATCTGGCTGACTGCTGCTCCCAACGCCCCAACCGTGGCCGGGGTATTGAAGTCAAAAATCGACATAAAGTCCTCGTGCTGGAAGTAGCGTTCCGGCTCCAGACCGCAGCGGGACATCAGGGCGTAGGCAATACTGACGGTGGCCGCCGATTTGAATTGGACTGCGACGTTGAGATCATCGTACTCCTCCAGGAACGAACCGTCAACGATGTAGCGAAAGTCCTGCTGATGCTCGTCCCAATACTCACTCGCCAGCTTTCCGGCCACATCGGTAAGCTGCTGGGCAAGATCATCACCGGCAATGCCGTAGTTGCGCTCCAGCATGGCCGACACAGGCCCGATGTGCTGTTCTTCCAGCTGCCACAGCCAGGGGGTGCGAGAGTTGGGCCGGGTGCCGGTGTCGGAAATATCGAACACATAACGCAGCCGGGGCCGGTCCCCGGAATCATCCACCAGGGCGATGCCCTTGGACCCGCGCCGCACATACCGGCCCATGCGGTTGTTCCACAGGTCGTACTCGGCGCAGGCGGTGGCGTCCGGGCGCTGGGCGTAGATCATCAGCTGCTCATGGAACGGATATTTGTAGAGGCGGGCGGCAGTAGTGAGAAAGGCCGTCCATTCCTGCCAGCTGCCCACAAGCTGGGTCGCCACCTTATCAGCCATTTGCGCATACATTTCTGCTTTGGTTGGCATGATTTTCTGTCCTCCTTTCAGTTTTGGGTAAAAGAAAAGCAGGAAACCTTTGAAAAGATTTCCTGCCGGATGATACTACTGTGGAAGTAACGGTTATTAAATTGTTAATGATTTCTACAAACTGGGATTTGCAGTACTAATAATATATTTATCCAGTCGTTCAATCCACTCATTTGAGTGCAGTAATGCGTCCTCACAATGCCCCTTTCCTTTTAAACAAATAATTGTAGAATTTTTATAATTTTTCTTGATATATTTTGCTACTTTTCTAAAAACAAATTCATTTATCTTTCCACCATAAAAATAAAAAATCTGTGTATTGGGTGTATCAATATCTGAGGGAAGTTTAAATTGTCCAACTGCATATAAATAATTTTTTATGGTTTCATCTGATATGTTATCCAGCAGTTCTAAAAAAACATCCAGCATATCTTCTGTTACCATTGAATTTATTGCGTTTCGTACCACTTTTCGATTTCGTTCTCTTGCTTTTTGGGTTATAGACAAGTACTGCTTTATAAGCATTTGAGTCATATATTTTCCAAATGGTAAAAGTGGTGAACTTTCTAAAATAACTTTCTCAAAAGTGAGCCTCTTGTTTTTCCATAAATATGATGCTACAACTCCACCCATGCTCATTCCATAAATTGCATATATATGGTTTATAGATTTTGATATGCAATAATTTTCTATCTCTTTTGCAGTATCATCAAAGGAATTGAACTCGGACTTTTCCCGCACATCATGTCCCGGCAAAATTGGCACAAGAATATGATAGTTCTCTTTATAATGCTCTATATAATCAATCCATATTTGATACGGACTTTCAAAACCATGAACAAGCATTATCGTTGAATTATTTATATTGCCATATTCCAAAATGCGCATTTTTATTCCTCACTTTGATTACACACTTCTAATCTGGCTTTATTATACTACCCCCCCTTACTTTTGAAAATAAATGAATTGTAAATTTAGGAAAAGCTGTTACTCATCGAAATCCGGGTACAACTCCAGCTCGACAAACTCAGAATCACTCATATCCTGGAGCTTCTGAAGGGCGCTGTCCGTCAGCTCCCGCAGTTCCGTTTCCTCCGGGGTGAGATAGCCGCGCATCTCCGTCAGGGCCTCGATCAGCCCGGTACGGCTTCCGGTGTTGTAAATGCACATCAGGTTCATTTCTTCAAAAGTAAAGTTGTTCATATCAAAGTTCCCTTTCCGCGCTCTTTTTAGGCGCTGTCTTTTTGTGTTCGGTTTTAGGTTGGCTTTTCAGCTGCTCCACAACGGACTTCTTTTTATCCCGATCCTCCCGATGGGCGGCGGCAGCCAAATCCATGAGGGAAATAGGCTGTCCGCTGCGGGCCTGCTGTTCCAGCTGGGCCACCGTTGGTTCCTTGGGGCCGTTGTTGAGGATGCCGTCGATCATACCGTAGTCGTCCTCCACGGCCATCTCCGCATTTTTCAGCGGATTTTCCGGCAGGAATCCGGGGATCTGGGTAAAACCAACACTGTCACAGTAA
>OKUY01000179.1_pt1 | contig 14909 bp, 8 predicted proteins | sample 1606731 | NCBI WGS metagenome assembly OKUY01 (sample SAMEA3882540, study PRJEB24775) | human gut metagenome | biome: human-associated habitat; feature: intestine environment; material: feces | place: Netherlands | collected 2009/2010 | reverse complement strand
CGACTGTATCGGCCGCTTTCTGCGGATCCATGCGCCGGAGGAAGAAAAAGTCCCCGCTGTTTTGCGCAAGGTTCGGGTGCTCGCCGCGGTTGATGGCGTGCGCGTAGGCAACGATGCTGCTCCCGGCGGCCTGGCGGAAGATCTCCGTCAGGCGCACGGTCGGAATGACGCCGCTGCGGATGATATCCGAAAAGACATTGCCCGGGCCGACGGACGGCAGCTGGTCGGCGTCGCCCACAAGGATGAGCCGGCATTCCGGCCGCATGGCGCGCAGCAGCGCGCACATGAGCGAGATGTCCACCATGGAGCACTCGTCGAGGATGACGGCGTCGCACTCGAGCGGGTCGTCCTCGTCGCGCCGGAAGGCGATGTCCTGGTGATCGTCGCTCATGCCGGCCTCGAGCAGGCGGTGGATCGTCTGCGCGCTCCGGCCGGTCAGCTCGCTCATGCGCTTGGCGGCGCGGCCGGTCGGGGCTGCGAGCTGGGTGTCAAGTTTGAGCACGTCAAACAGCGCGAGGATCGCGCGGATGGACGTCGTCTTGCCGGTGCCGGGCCCGCCGGTGATCGCGATGACCTGGTGCTGACAGGCAAGGCGGAGCGTCTCCTTTTGCTGCTCGGCAAACGTCAGACCAAGCTGCGCTTCGATCTGCGCCGCAATTCTTTCCGTATCCGGCATGCGGCGGTATTCATTCTGCGCCATGGCGAGCAGGCGCTCTGCCGTGTAGGCCTCCGCCTCGTGCAGGCGTGCGAGATAGCACCCGTCGCACCCGGCGACGCGCTCGCGCACCAGTTCGCCGCTCTCTACAAGCGTGTCCACGCTCTGGGCGACCAGCTCGTCCGGCACGCCGCTGAGCTGCGACGTTGCCGCCAGCAGGTTGCGGTACGAGATGAAACAGTGGCCGCGAATGGCATTATAAGCAAGTTCATACAGCGTCGCCGCGGCGACACGCTCCGCGCTCTGATCATCAAAGCCGTGGCCGAGTGCCAGCGCGTCCGCCTCCTGAAACGTGGCGCCGATGGCGTCCGAAACGAGTATGTAGGGGTTGTCCTGCACGAGCTGCAGGGCCTCGTCGCCGTAATACTGGTACATCCGCAGAGCGATGACCGGGCGGATGTTCGCCGAGGCCAGAAACTCGATCAGGCGGCGCATGCCCGCCTGCCGCCGGAAATTGGCCGACATGGCCTTCGCCTTGGAGAGGCTGATGCCCTTGATGGCCGTGAGCTTTTCCGGCTCGTACTCCAGCACGTTCAGCGTATCACTGCCGAAGCGCGACACGAGCAGCGACGCCGTCGCCGGGCCGATGCCGCGCACGGCGCGCCCGGCGAGGTAGGCATAGATCGCGTCCGCCGTCTCCGGCATGGTCCGCTCGGCAAACTCAGCCTTGAACTGCTGACCGTGCGCCGGGTGCGTCATCCAGCTGCCGGTGACGATCATGGACTCGCCCGGCACGGCGTATGGAATGCAGCCGACGACCATCGTCTGGCTGCCGTCGTCCACGTCCAGCTTGAGGACGGTGTAGCCGTTTTCCTCATTCTGATAGATGACCGCCGCGACGGTGCCGCATAATTCTATTGGATTGGTGTTTGCATCCATTGGCAAAACTCCTCCGTTTTGCACAGCTTCAGATCTCCGCACCGACGCGCAAGGCGCTCGGCCAGCGCAGCAGCTTCCTCCGTCAGGCCGCAGTCCACGAGCAGAATGTCCGCCGCGGCCGTGCCGCTGTCGCGCAGCCACAGAGTGCCGCGCAGGAGATTTTCCAACTCCGGCGCATCCCCATGCGCCTGCACGACGAGCGTGATGCGCGTGTCCCTGCCGGAGTGCACCGGCGTGAGCAGCGCGCCGCTGAGCATCCACAGCAGCCAGGCAAAGCCCAGAATCAGCAGGACGCACAAGGTGATCTGAATAACCATGTTCACCGCCCCCTCTCCTTTCAGCCTATGAGAAGAGGGGCTTGGCCGTTAACTTTCGAGTTCTTTTTTCAAAAACTGGCCGGTATAGCTCTCGGCGCAGCGCGCGCAGTCCTCCGGTGTGCCGGTAAAGACGATGTTTCCGCCCGCGTCACCGCCCTCCGGGCCGAGGTCGATGATGTGATCGGCCACTTTGATGACGTGCAGGTTGTGCTCGATGACCAGCACCGTGTTGCCGGCATCGGTCAGGCGGTCAAGAATATCGATCAGACGTGCGACGTCTGCCACATGCAGGCCGGTCGTCGGCTCGTCAAGGACGTAGATCGTCCGCCCGGTGCTGCGCTTGGACAGCTCGGTCGCAAGCTTGATGCGCTGCGCCTCGCCGCCGGAAAGCGTCGTGGACGGCTGGCCGAGCCTGACATAGCCGAGACCGACGTCCATGAGCGTCTGCAGCCGGTCGCGGATCTTCGGCTGGTTCTGGAAAAACGCGAGCGCTTCCTCGACGGTCATGTCCAGCACTTCGGCAATGTTCTTGCCCTTGTAGTGCACCTCGAGCGTCTCGCGGTTGTAGCGCTTGCCCTTGCAGACCTCACAGGGCACGTAGACATCCGGCAGGAAGTTCATCTCAATCTTCAGCAGGCCGTCGCCGGAGCAGGCCTCGCAGCGGCCGCCGCGGATGTTGAACGAGAAGCGTCCGGCACCGTAGCCGCGCAGCTTTGCGTCCTGCGTGGAGGCAAAGAGCGCGCGGATATCGTCAAACAGGCCGGTATACGTCGCCGGGTTGGAGCGCGGCGTGCGGCCGATGGGGCTCTGGTCGATGTTGATGATCTTGTCCAGATACTCCACGCCGTCGATCCCGTCACATTTCCCGGGACGCACCTTGGCGTGGTTAAGCTTGCCGACGAGTGTTTTATACAGCACCTCGTTGACGAGCGAAGATTTTCCGCTGCCGGACACGCCGGTCACGCATGTCATGACCCCCAGCGGGATCTCCACATCCACGTGCTTGAGATTGTGCTCGGCCGCGCCGCGGATCACAAGCGCATGGCCGTTTCCGGCGCGGCGGTGTGCAGGCACGGGAATTTTCTTTTTCCCGGACAGATACTGCCCGGTGATGGAGCGCTCACAGCGCGCGACCTCCTCCGGTGTGCCGGCGCAGACCACTTCCCCACCGTGCACACCCGCACCGGGGCCGATGTCGATGAGATAGTCCGCCGCGCGCATGGTGTCCTCATCGTGCTCGACGACGATGAGCGTGTTGCCGAGGTCACGCAGCTCGCGCAGCGTGGCCAGCAGCTTTTCGTTATCGCGCTGGTGCAGGCCGATGGACGGCTCGTCGAGAATATACAGCACGCCCATGAGCGACGAGCCGATCTGCGTTGCGAGCCGGATGCGCTGGCTCTCGCCGCCGGACAGCGTGGCCGCCGAGCGCGCAAGCGTCAGATACTGCAGACCGACACTCTGCAGAAAATGCAGCCGCGAGCGCACCTCGCGCAGGATGCTGTCGGCAATTTGGGCGTCCTTCTCGCTCAGCGTGAGCTTGTCCAGAAACGCCAGCTCCTCCGTGATCGGCAGCGCAGTGAATTCCGAGATGTTCAGCCCGCCGACCGTGACGGCCAGCACCTCTGGCCGCAGCCGGGCGCCATGGCAGTCCGGGCAGGCGGTCTCCGCCATGCATGACTCGATCGATGTGCGCATGGCCTCGCTCTGCGTTTCCTGATAGCGGCGCTCGAGGTTGCAGACGATGCCCTCAAACGGGCGGCGCAGCACACCGGCGCCGCGGTTCGTATCATAATGCAGCGTGAGCTCCTCGTCGCCCGTGCCGTAGAGCAGGATCTCGCGCACATTCTCCGGCAGGTCGCCGATCGGCGTAGTGAGGTCAAAGTGATATTTTTCCGCCAGCACCTTTGCGTTGACCAGGTACCCCGCCAGCGCGGCAGCATCCGCCGCAACGGTGGGCACCAGCAACGCCCCGCCGGGGGTGCGCCAGGCATTGGCCAGCTTTTGGCGCAGGGTATCCGCAGGCGGAGCATCCAGCCAACAGAGCAGCGCTGCCGCCACGGTAAGCGGAATGTTCAAGATGAACAGCTGCCGTGGCCCGCCCAGTGCCGCCGCAAAGCTGAACAGCACCATGCCCGCCGCCGGAGCCAGCCGCCGCCCGCCGCGCAGAATGCGCACCGCACACCCCAGCACCACAAAGCTGATGGCAATGTGCGGAATATAGTAAAGGCCCTCCAGCACATACTGGCGGTACAGCGCGCCATAGGGCAGCACCAGCAACCCGGCCCCCAGCAGGCCGCTGTACTTGAGCTTTGCACTGCGCCCGAACCAGAACCACGCCGCGAGATACAAAAGGATCAGCACCACGCTGCCCACCACGCGCACAGTATGCCAGCTGGTGAACAGCCGGAACAGCGGTGCCATGACCAGCTGGGTGTTGAGCACCCGCAGCTCGGTGGAATAGTACCAGTTGGTGCTCATCACGCCGCCCTCCTGCGCCAGCAGGTTGGCAAGCAGTTGTTCGGACGCCATATCAGCGTCCAGCCGGTTGGGTGCCCAGCAGCACCAGTCCACCACCAGCAGGGCAAAGCAGACCGCCGCCCAGAGCAGCAGTATCATATAGGTGGTTCGTTTTTGTTTTGCGCCGTTTGTTTGCAGCTTTGGCAAGCGGCTCCCCTCCCCTTTTTGGGATAAACTTTATATTATTGTATCGCAAATGGGGCGGGGGTGCAACCACTCGGCGTTATCCTTCGTCCGCTGCGGGGTCCAGCTGGCCGGTGGTGCCCAGCTGGATGGCGGAGCCGCGCCGCACAGTGGTGCCTGCCCGCGGGTACTGGCTGACGACCCGCTCTCCCTGCCCCAGCACATCCGCAGTCAGGGTATACTCGTTCAGTTTTTGGGCCGCGGCGGGGGCTTTCCAGCCGGTCACATCGGGCACGGTGGTAAAATATTTTGCCTGTTCTGCTTCGGTATAGCTGGGCTGGATGCCTAAGCGCGGCAGGCTTTTTTGCAGCACCTCCGCCGCCACCGGGCCGGAAAGCGCGCCGCCGCTGGTGGTCCAGCTGTGGGGTTCATCCAGGCAGATAAGCACAGCAAGTTTTGGGTTTTCAATCGGCGCCACTGCCACAAAGCTGGCAATGCGGGCGCGCTCATTCTCGCTGTCCAGCTTTTGGCTGGTGCCGGTTTTGCCGCCCACACGGTAGCCCGCCACAGCACCGTTTTTGCCGGTGCCGGTGGTCACAACGCCCTCCATCAATTCGCGCATGACGGCGCTGGTTTCGGGCCGGATGACCTGCGCTTTTACGGTGGGCTCCACCTGCTGCACGGTATTGCGCTCAGCAGCGTGGATGGACTGCACCACATGGGGCTGCACCAGCTTGCCGCCGTTGACCACTGCGCAGACGGCTGTGATCATTTGCAGGTAGCTCACCTTGCTGCTTTGCCCGAAGGAGCAGGAAGCCAGCTCCACCGGGCCCATGCGGTCGGCGGTATAGTATTCGCTGCGCTTGATCTCGCCGGGCAGGTCGATACCGGTTGCGGCGCGCAGGCCAAAGGCGGCAAAGTAATCGCAAAAGTTCTGTTTGCCCAGCCGCGCCCCCACCTGGATAAAGCATGGGTTGCAGGATACCGCCAGCCCCTGGGCCAGGGTTTCACTGCCATGGATATGCCCGTTTGCGCAGCGGAAATTTGTGCCCGCCACATTGATCTTGCCCGCGCAGACAAAGCGGCTGTTCCGCGTGACCGCACCGGTATCCAGTGCCGCAGCGCAGGTGATGAGCTTGAACACACTGCCGGGTTCGTACAAATCGGAAATTGCCTTGTTGCGCCACTGGGCCTGCTGGGCGGTCTGCAACGCTTTGCTGCGTTCTTCCCCGCTCAGGGCGTTCACCTGCTGGCGGATGGTTTCATCCACAATGGTGCGCGGATCGTTGGGGTCGTAATCCGGCTTGGTGGACATGGCAAGGATCGCGCCGGTATCGACCTCCATCACAATGCCCACCGCACGGGCCGCCACATGATGCTCCGCCACGGCGGCACTGAGCGCACTTTCCAGATAGTGCTGAATGTCCGCCCGGATGGTCAGGGTGATATCATTTCCCGGCACGGCATCCTGCAGGGTACTGTAATGGGTGGGCATATCATACCCCCAGGCATTTTTTGCAGTCAGGATGGTTCCGTTCCGGCCGGTCAACTGGGCGTCATATTGCAGTTCCAGCCCCCAAAGGCCCTGATTATCCACATCGGTAAAGCCCAGCAGGCAGCCCATAAAGTTGCCCTGCGGGTAAACGCGCTTGGTATCCTGCAAAATCTGGATACCCTGCGCGTTGTTCTGCGTGCACCAGGCCCGCACGGCGTCCGCCAAATCGGCATCCACCCGGCGGCGGAGCAGGCAGTCATTGCTGGTGCGCTTGCTCAGCTTTTGCAGGGTAGCGTCATAATCAATATCCAAAATTTCGCTCAGCGCTTTGGCAGCGGGCTGCACCAGCTCATCCGCCAGTTCCCGCGGGGAGGCCCGGATGGTCCAGCAGGTTTTGCTGGCGGCCAGGGTAACGCCATCGGCGGAATAAATTTCGCCGCGGGCGGCGGGCAGCGTGGTATCCCGCAGCTGCTGGGCCGCGGCACGGTTGGCGTAACCGCTGGGGTCCAGTATTTGCAGGGTAAACAGCCGGGCCAGCAGCCCGCCAAAGCACAAAACCGCCACCAGCCCGGCCAGCACACGGGTGCGCCGCCGCATGTGGCGGTTCTGCGCAGGGTAAATGCTGCGCGGCGGGCGGTGGGTCTGTTTCATGGCGGTCTGCCTCCCCCTGTATTTTCTTCCACACACAAGCGTATGTGCTGGCGGGGCGGTTTATCCCGGTTTTGTGCGCCAGTATTGCAAGATTGTTTCCTTGCCGCACTGAAATTGCCCGGTGTTTAACGCTGGATTTTGCCATTAGTCGATATTTGTTTTTATCTTTTTCCTTTTCTTTCAGAACAAATTTCGCTCAAGCGCTGTTTTCATCGTTGCTTTTCGTTTCAGATACCCGTGCAAAATCCATTCTTTTTTTGCTTTTTGAAAACAAAATTGCTCATTTGCAAGGACAATATCGTTTCAATTCGCACAGATATTGCTTTTCTGCTTTTCTCGTCTTATAATGATAAACATGTAAATTCTTCGTAAAGCGAATAAGGAGTATCTGGAACGAATGAGCAACACAAAAAGCGCTGAATCCACCCTGTCGGAGCCGATTTTTAACCGCCAGGCATTGGTTCGGCTGATTTTGCCGCTGCTGGCGGAGCAGTTTTTGTCGGTATCCATGGGCATGGCGGATACCCTTATGGTATCCGGCGTTGGCGAAGCCGCTGTGTCCAGCGTGAGCCTGGTGGACAGCCTGAATATTTTGATCATCCAGATCCTGTCCGCCCTGGCAACCGGCGGCGCGGTCATCAGCAGCCAGTACCTTGGCCGGCGCGATGGTGAAAAAGCCGCCAAAAGCGCCGCACAGCTGTACACCGTTCTTGCGGTCAGCACCATCGCTGTCATGCTGGTCATTCTGGTGCTCAGCCGCCCCATCCTGCGCATTGTTTTCGGCCGCATTGATGACGATGTGATGAGCTTTTCACAGACCTACTTTTTGATCAGCGCCATCTCCTACCCCTTTATCGGTTTTTACAACGCCGGGGCCGCTTTGTTCCGTGCACAGGGCAACAGCCGCATTTCCATGCTGGCCAGCCTGGTCATGAACATCATCAATATCTGCTTCAACGCCCTGTTCATTTATGGGCTAGGCATGGGGGTACTGGGCGCTGCACTGGCCACCCTGTTGGGGCGCGTGTTTGCCGCGGCGTGGGTGTTCTGGCAGCAGCAGCAAATTGAAAACCCGCTCTGCATCCGCCATATTGCGGATATGAAGCCGGACGGCGACCTGATCCGCCGCATCCTTGGCATTGGCATTCCCTCCGGTTTGGAGAACGGCATGTTCCAGATTGGCAAGCTGTGCGTCAGCAGCTTGACTTCCACCCTGGGCACCTCCGCCATTGCGGCCAACGCGGTGGCCAACACCATCAGCGGCATTGCCAACATTCCCGGCAGCACCATGGGCCTTGCCATGATCCCCGTCGTCAGCCGCTGCCTTGGCGCAGGAGACAAAAAGCAGGCCAAGTATTACGCCAAGATGTTTATCCTGATGGCAATGTTCGGTTTGTTCTGCACCAACGCCTGCCTGTTTTTTACGATTCCTTACATTGCACGGCTGTTCAGCCTTTCGGATACTGCGCTCAACATGTGCGTTACCGTTATGCACTGGTTCTCTTTGTTCAGCGTTCTCTGCTGGGCTACCAGTTTTACGCTGCCCAACGCCCTGCGCAGCGGCGGCGATGCCCGCTACACCATGACGGTGAGCATTTTCAGCATGTGGCTGTTCCGCGTAATTTTGAGCTACATCTTCGTGCTCAAGCTCAACATGGGGCTGACCGGCGTGTGGTTCGGTATGTTCATTGACTGGATCTGCCGCAGCGTATTCTTCATGATCCGCTTTGTCAGCAACAAGTGGATGGACCACAACGTAATCTGATACTATTTCTGCTTTAAGTTTCCTTAGCTCACATTCTAAATAACATCAAAAAGCGGCGCAGAGCCGGGCGTTATCTTCTCCGGTTCTGCGCCGTTTTTTATTTTTATGTGATAATGAACGATTTACAGGATATCCCACTGCACGGGGGTCAGGAACAGCTTTTCCGCCTCGGCACGGTCGGTGGTCTGGCCCAGCACCCACATCAGTTTGACTGCGGTGGCTTCGGGGGTCATATCGTGCGCTTCCAGTACACCAGGCAGGGCTTTGGCCGCGCGGCCAACTTCGTACACGGCAAGGTCGCTGCCCTCATGCGGTACCTGGGTGGTGAACACAGCCAGATGCCCCGCGCCGCACCAGTCCCGCACGGCGGCAAACATGGCACCATCATCCCCGCCGGGCAGGCCGCCCACGCCAAAGCTTTCCAGCACCAGGGCGCGGTAACGGCCCTCTAACATGGGGATGATATCCGCCCGCATGCCCGGCACCAGCCGCAGCACAAACACATTGGGGTCCAGCGCGGTACTGAACACCGCATGGGTATACTCCGCCGGGCGCTGCAGGAACTGGATCAGGCGGCGGTCCCGGAACATGGCAGTTTCGGGATAATCAATGCTGGAAAACGCGTTAAAACTCTTGGTTCGGGTTTTGCGGGCGCGGGTGCCCAAAATCACCTGATTGTCAAACACGATCTGCACGCCCCAGGCATCCGGGTGGCAGGCATAGGCCACGGCGCGCCACAGGTTGTTGCGGGCATCCGTATCGCGGTTATAAATCGATTTCTGGCTGCCGGTCAGCACCACCGGCTTGGGGCTTTTCTGGATCATGTAGCTGAGCGCCGCGGCGGTATAGCCCATCGTGTCCGTGCCATGGGTGATGACAAAACCGTCATAGCGGTCATAGTTTTCCTGCACAGCGGCGGCAATGCCCTGCCACTGTTCGGGGCCCATGTTGGTGGAATCCAGGTTATACAGCTGGATGGCATCAATGCGGCAGAATTCCGCCAGTTCCGGCACGCAGGAAAGCAGCTCTTGCGAGGTGATAGCCGGGGCAAGCCCGCCCGCCGCCGTTGGGCGCGAAGCAATGGTGCCGCCGGTTGCAATCAGCAGGATCGTTCTCATAAATTAGAGTTCTCCTTTTATTTTTCACTGCACGGTGCCTTGGCGCAGGGGCGGGCACCCTTGTGCATAATATTCATAAGTGCGCTTATTATACCATCTGTGTGCGCGCAAGGCAAACATTTTTTACAGGGGTTGACAAGTCTGGTCTATTGTTATAGACTAGGTTTATAGCAATAGACCAAATGAGAGAAGGAGCACCCCGAAATGGAACAGGATTACCGCCTTGCGGAAGGCGAATACCGCTTTGCCTGCCTGGTGTGGGCCAACGAGCCGCTGGGCAGCGGCCAACTGGTAGCGCTGGCAAATGAAGCCCTTGGCTGGAAGAAAAGCACCACCTATACCGTGCTGAAAAAGCTATGTGAGCGCGGTATATTACACAATGCAAACGGCACCGTAACGGCACTGGTCAAACAGGCCCAGGTTCAACAGGAAGAAAGCGCCGCCGTCGTGCAAAAAAGCTTTGGCGGCAGCCTGCCCCGCTTTGTGGCCGCTTTTTTGAACACCAGCTCCATCAGCGAGGAAGAAGCCGCCGCCATCCGCGCCATGCTGGATGACGCCCGCCGCCAGGACAGCGATGCCTGAATGCTGCTTGCTTACTGCTTAACGGAAAGGAAAAACGCCATGATGTTCAGCATCCGTTCTTTTGTGCTGTATGCCGTTGGCACCAGTATGTGCGGCGGCCTGCTGGTACTGCTCTGCCTACCGTTGTGCGCGCTGCTGCGCAGGCTGCGGGCACCCAGCAAACTGCTGTGCCTGCTTTGGCTGGCGGTCGGGCTGCGGTTTCTGCTGCCGGGCGGCATCCCGGTATCCATCCGGCAGCCGGGCAGCGCGGCCCCCATTCAACAGGCTGGCGCCGTGGTTCAGGCGCTCACCGTGCCCGCGGAACTCCCGGCGCAGGCTTTGCCGGGCGCGGCAGGCAGTGCTCCCCTGCCCGGCAGCATGTTTAACATCTGGGTGGCACTGGCAGCGATCTGGGCTGCCGGGGTAGTGGTTTTACTGGTGCGTGCGGCGGCTGGCTATTGCCGCCTGCGCCGCATGGTGACCCTTGCCTGCAAAACGCCGGATGGCTGCTACACCTGCGCCGCGGTTGCCACGCCGTTCACACTTGGCGTGCTGCGCCCCCGCATTTATATGCCGCAAAGCCTGCAGGGTCCCCCACGCCGTGCGGTACTGCTGCATGAACGCACCCACATCCGCCGGGGTGACCCCATTACCAAGCCGCTGTACTATCTGGCCGCCTGCCTGCACTGGTGGAACCCGCTGGCGTGGCTGGCGTTCCGCCAATTTGAGCAATACATGGAACTTGCCTGTGACGAAGCCGCCATCGGCACCGCTCCCGCTGCCGAACGCGCGGATTACTGCGAAAGCATTCTGCGCTTTGCCACGGTGCGCCAGATGCCCGGTGCCCTCGCTTTTGGGCAGGGCCAGGTGGCCAAGCGGGTGGCCCACTTGCTGAAATACCGCAAACCCGCCCCGCTGTTGTTAGCCCTTGGCTGTGTGCTGGTTGCACTGGGCTGCGGTGCCTGCGCCCTGCGGCCCCAGGCGGAAACTACCGCGCCGCAGGCCGAACCCGTTTCCGCTGCGTCAGAGCCCACGCCGGAACCTGCCACTCCTGCTGATGATACGCTGACCAACAGCGCCGCGGAACCCACCGCACAGCCGGAGCAGCCCCAGGCCACGGCAGAGCCGCTGGTTTTTGGCTGGCCGGTGGCAGATTTCCATTACATTGCCCGCTTTGTATCAGACTGTCACCACGGAGCGGATTACAGCGCCACCAAAGGTACGCCGGTGCTGGCAGTGTATAACGGCACGGTGGCGGTTGCCAACAACCACTTCAGTTACGGCAATTATGTGGTGATCGACCACGGCACCCTGCCGGACGGCCACAGTTACCGCACGCTGTATGCCCACCTGGATACCCTGAGCGTGGCAGCTGGCGATACAGTGACCCAGGGCCAGCAGCTTGGCACGGTGGGTTCCACCGGCAAATCAACCGGCAACCACCTGCACCTGGAGCTGTTTGTGGATGGAGCCTTGACCGATACCCGCACAATGATTCCTTACGATAACACTACCTCCCCGGACCTGCATTTGACCACCACGCTGGATTTTATCTGCCCGTTACAAGACTACACGGCAATTTCTGCCCCCTTCCGCACCGATGATTCTGACACACCGCCGCACCTGGGTGTGGATTTTGCCGCCGCGGGCGGCACACCGGTCCAGGCTGCGCAGAGCGGCGTTATAACCCAGGCAGGCTGGGATGATGACCACGGTTACTTTGTAACCATCTACCACGGTGCGGACGCTGCTGCCAACGATGACGGCGTTTACCCTGCCAACTATGCCACCAGCTATGCTCACCTGCAAAGCAAGCCCGCCGTGCAGGTGGGGCAGCGGGTCGCGCAGGGGGATGTGATCGGCTATGTGGGCAGCACAGGCAGTTCCACCGGCAACCACCTGCACTTCCAGCTGCTGGTAAACGGCACCCCCGTTGACCCGCTGGCCATGCTGCCGCAATAAGGGAAACCAAATGGAACTGAAAACATTCTATGTACGGGCTGCTGCAGCTGCGGCGGCAGCCCTGCTTTTTTTGTACCCATTCCCCGCCCATGCAGCGGATTCCACTGCCTTGCAGGGCCAGGTGAGCGCGGCGCAGCGCGAATATGAAAGCGCCGCCAGCACACTGGACAGCATGCAGCAGCAAGCCAGTGACACCCGCCAGCAGGTCAACGACTTACAAAGCCAAACCGACGCACTGCGCGGCCAACTGGGCAACATTGTGGCCCAGCTGGAGCAAAGCCGCACCGAGCTGGCCGAAGCTCAGAACCAAGCAACCGCTGCGGCCAAGGCGCTGGAAGAAAAGCAGGCTGCGTTCAGCGCCCGATATGACAGTTGCAAGCAGCAGCTGACCGCCATGCAGCTGCTGAACGAAGGCGGGGGAATCAGCCTGTTGATGCAGGCGGATGATTTGTACGAACTGCTGACCTTTTGGCAGGTGCTGAACGATTTGACCGAGCACAATAAACGGCTGCTGGACGAGTTGGATGCGGAAGCTCAGGCTCTGGACACCCAATGCCAGCAGGCCGAAGCCGCTGCAACGCAGGCCGAACAGGCCGCCCAAGCCCTGCAGGCGCGCCAGGATGAACTGACCCAGACGCAGATCCAGCTGGAACAGGCCTTGCAGCAGGCCAGCACGGAACTGGACAGCCAGCAGGCCGCCGCCGAAGCCCAGGCCGCCGTGACCGAAGAAAAACGCAAGGCCTATGAACAGGCCACCGCCGCGCTGGATGCCTACTTAAAAGCGCAGAGCCAGAAATACCAGGATCCCGCCCGCCATTGCAGTTTGGATTTCACCTGTCCCCTGCCCAGCGTGGGGCGCATCAGCACCTACTTTGGGGAGCCGGATGCTGTATACAACAAGCCGCACACAGGGGCCGACATGCCCGCCGCCAGCGGCACCCTCATTTACGCCGTGGCAGATGGCGTGGTCAGCGCGGCATCCGCCCGGCCCAGTTATGGCAACTGTGTGCAGATCGACCACGGCACCGCGGATGACGGCAGCAGCTATGCCACCCTGTATGCGCACATGTCCAGCTTTTGCGTCAGTGCGGGGCAGACGGTGCATAAGGGCGATGTGATCGGCTATGTGGGCAACACCGGGGATGTGCGCGGTACCAACGGCGGCTACCACCTGCATTTGGAGCTGCGCATCAACGGCACCCGCACCGACCCGCTGCAATACATCCCGCACTGAACGGTGAATGTCGATTGACCGGCTAACGTACAAAACAAACAAACTATGGCTGAACTGCAACACAAAACACCACGCAAACCCCGCCGCACCAACCTGCGCCGGCTGCCCGGCTGGCACAGAACTGGCGAGATTTTTTATGCTGTCGGCTTTTTAACAGAATATTGGCTCATCTGCCTGGGCCGCAAGGCTGCCGCCGCGGCGCACGCTGCGCGGGATGCTGCGCTTTATCTTATCTGGCTGCTGCTTACCCCGGTGTTGGAGCTGGGGCAGGCATTCTGCACCGCGCTGGCCGGGCCGCACCCGCTGCGGCAGCTGGTGCCATGGCTTGCCCCCTGCGCCGCCGGGGTGATACTTTGGGCTGTGGTTGCCCATGGGCTGAACCTGCACTTTACCCTGCAGGTGGAAGTAAACGGCACCGTGGTTGGCAGCGTTGCCACCGAGCAGAACTTTGATACCGCCCGCGCAGACCTCCAGGCCCGCCTTGCCGCCGCACGGCAGCTGGCGGATTCCGATACCGCCGCCCTGCCGGTGCTGGAGCCAACCTATACCCTGCACATCGGCGGTACCCCCATGACGGAATTGCAGCTGACGGATGCTATTCTGCGCGCCAGCGGCAGCTCCATTGTGGAAGGCACCGCAGTGTATCTGGATGGCAGCCTTGCTTTTGTTACGGTAGAGGGCGACCACCTGCGCTGCTTTTTTAACCAGCTGCAGCGGCCCTGGCGCGCCCCTAGGCAAAGCAATGTGCGCACCGCATTTCTGCACGAGATCCGCCTGGTGGATGGCATCTATCTGGCGGGTTCGGTGCAGCCTTATCATGAAATCATACAAACCTTGCAAAGCCGTGATTTATTGCAGGTCAAAACTGTGTACACCCGCGTGTATCAGGAGCCGATTCCCTATGACCAGCAGACGGTGGAACGCAGCGACCTTGGCTTTGGCGTGGTGGAAACCATCCAGCAGGGTGTTGACGGCACCCAGCAGCTGACCGAGGAGATCACCTATGTGAACGGTGTGCAAACTGCCGCCGAGGTAGTACATATTGATATATTGACCCCCGCAGTGCCGGAGATCACTGCCCGCGGCACCCATCTTGCGCCGGGCATGACAGCGGAGCTGGACGGGTACACCTTCATCTGGCCGGTGCCGCAGTACAAGCATGTAAGCCGCTGGATGGGCGGCAGCGACAACCACAAGGGCGCGGATATTGCCGCGCCGCGCGGCACCCCCATCATTGCCTCAGCAAGCGGCACGGTGGTAACGGCCACTTACCACAACAGCGTTTTCAGCTATGGCAACTATGTCATTCTGGACCACGGGGATGGCTACCGAACCTTGTATGCCCACATGAGCGCTTTTGCCGTCAAGCAGGGCGATGTGGTGCAGCAGGGCCAAATAATTGGCTATGTGGGGGATACCGGGTATTCTTTCGGCTGTCACTGCCACTTTGAAATGTTTGGTCCCGGCGGGCGGTTCAGCGCGCAGCTGCTGTTCCCCACTTTATAGTGCAGCAGCTTTCCATTTTTATAAGACAACACCGCACAATTCCCGCCTTACGGCTTAAGCACCGCT
>OKUY01000138.1_pt1 | contig 19398 bp, 24 predicted proteins | sample 1606731 | NCBI WGS metagenome assembly OKUY01 (sample SAMEA3882540, study PRJEB24775) | human gut metagenome | biome: human-associated habitat; feature: intestine environment; material: feces | place: Netherlands | collected 2009/2010 | reverse complement strand
GCAGCCGCCGGAGCGGTGCTTAAGCCGTAAGGCGGGAATTGTGCGGTGTTGCCTTTATAATTATTGTAAATTATACCACCGATAAGCCACCTGCGTCAATTTATGGGGGAATTTAACAGAGGGAGATAGAACTTTCTCCATACTATGTATAGAAATGCACAACTGGACTAAAAAGCAGAGAGCCATCCCCGTAAGAGGATAACTCTCTGCTATTTTTGTAAAGCCTTTTCTGCAAGTTTGGTGTCAATGTGGTGTCAAATCAGCCAAGCCAGGTTTATAAAAGGCGTGGAATCAATGCTTTTTAGTCGATGGGCTTCATCGTGGGGATTCTGATCCTATGTGCCCTACAAGGCTTCGTGATGCTTCGACATCACTTGCTTGCTAATCAAACATCCCTCAAACTACGCTTTTATTTCCCTTCGTTTGTTGTCAATTTGCTGTCATTCAATGATTTTGCTGTCATTTTGAGCGTCCCATCAGAGCGCTTCTTCAACGATTAAAAAATGTCCAGTTTTGCAGCCAGTCTTTCAAAAGATTCCTGCTTTTTCTGCTCAGTCGCTTCAGCGTAGACATCCATAGTCGTTTGGATGTCCTTGTGCCCCATGACCGATTGGATGACTTTCAGGTTTGTTTCGTTTTCGCAAAGCCTTGTGCAAAAAGTGTGCCGCAAGTGATGCGCCGAGAAATCAGGTAGCAAAACAGCTTCACGGTGTTGCTTCTTTGCAGCGACTTCCTCAGTTGCATTATAATCTGCAATGATCCTTTTGATGGCGCGATTGACAGATTGCGGATTCGGAACATTACCAAAGCGGTTGCAGAAGATGAAGCCTGTCATACCGTCGATTTCAACATCACACTGACCGGATTCTTCCTGTTCTTCTTTCAGCATCTCGAAAGCATCTTTCACCGTATCAAGCATTGGAATCGTCCGAATACCTGCATTAGTCTTAGGCTTTGAAATATGCAGAATTCGTTTGAAATGAAAGTGCAGGGAATTGACCGAACACTGGCGGACAAGGTTTTTGCAGTTTGCGATTATTACTTGCAAGGAAAAGTTGCAAAACATTCTCGCCACCTCTATGATATTTATAAGCTGCTGCCGCTTGTGCCGCAGGATGAGAATTTTAGAGAATTGGTAAAAGAGGTATGAGCAGTTCGCGCACAATCGGTCATTTGCCCCTCTGCATTGCCGGAAGCCAATGTTCCAGAATTACTTGAAAAAATCATAAAGGAAAAAGCATATAAGCAGGACTATGATAGCCTGACAACGCAGCTATTGGAAGAAAACGTACCATATGATACAGTGATAGCCGCATTGAAGCGAATTGCAGATAGCAGCCTGTTTGAGAATAACTGAAAATTAAGAAACCAGCCACAGGACTTTCCCTGAAGCCCCGTGGCTAACCCTTTCATTTGTATCACAGATACTCTATTACCCAAAAATAAAAAAGTTCGGTTTTTGGGTAATAGCATTTTCTCACTGTATACCAAATGAGAGCGTTTTCATCTGCAACCCGCAGCGAAGAATGCAAGTATAGCCAACTAAGATTTTGCACACGCGTGTGCAAAAATTCTGTATCCGGGAACAACATTTCCCCTAAGGCCTCTACGCGCAGCGTAAAAGCAATCTGCAATGATTACGTTGGAGAGGACAACAGCTTCATAACCAGTCCACGCATCGTTTCCTCTTCCGATATGGTGGTGTCCCTTCTCGCCCGTCTCATTGAAATGTTGCTAGATTTATCTGCAAACTTTTCAATGAGTCTGTTGTTTTTACTCTTGCGTTGGAGTATAACGTTCAGTTCTTGACAAGAAACCTATAAATTTGCTACTATAACAACATCTCCCCCAGGCCTCTACGCATAGCGTATGCACACTTGGGGGAGTTTTGTTTGTTAATATCAGAGAGGCTGTGAAGTGAGAATTTTACGTAATACAGAACGATTCCAAATACCGTTCAAAAATCTCACAGTTGACCAAGGTTACCTTGTCAATTTTGTAAACAGCCTTAGCTTCTTTAGCGAGCGCTGTGAATTTTGTCAAACCCATGCTGTACTTTTCAGCACCCTCTTGGTAGCGAACGAATTTCTTGGCGTTCTGCTTTGTTTTATCAACGTCTTTACGCGAATAAGTTATAATAAACCTCTTTTCGTTTTAGCTTGCCCTGTTTTCTGTTCTGGGATCGTAATCTTGAAGTTTTATCTTTTTTGTGCATCAGCCTCACAATCTTTATAATATGGACATGTCACGCAGCAACCTCTGCAACACTTATATGGGTCATTTGATACCCAACGCCGAAATCGGGCAACAAACTCGTATAAAGCTGTTATTCGCTGCATTGACCGCACATCTTTTCTTTCTCTGCAATCTTCACCTTACAGACCACCGCATTGTCCAGTACATAGACAACTTTGGCCGTGGCGCTGCCTCCGATTTTGTCATACAACCGCCCGGCGCTGATGCAGTCGCCCAAAACCGTGTGCGGGCTGTTTGCCACATAACCCGCGCAGCCAAGACCAGGCAGCTCTGCCTTGATTGCTTCGCTGTCATATTCATTGTCAGGCTCTTTGACCAGCTTGACTTTTTGCCCGACCTCAAAAGGCTTGCTGCCAAAATGGAACTTCAATCCGGTGATCGTGATAAATGCTTTCATAGGGAACCTCCTGCCATTTGCATAAACTGTTGTGTTACCAATCCAACTCGTCCATAGCGTCATCGACGCCTGCTGCGTAGTCCGGGTCGCTGTCGTAGCGATCCTCATCGTAGTCGTCATCATCATAGATGGCATCGTAGCCATCGTCATAGGAATCATACGTCTTGTAGGATTTTTTACTGCTTGTGTAAGAACTGCTGTACGAAGATTTGGAGCTGTAAGAAGCGCTGCTCTTGGTGGAAGATTTGGAAGGGCGATGTACCCAGCAGTAAGCTGAGTCCTTATCCGCTTCTCTTGTGCAGCCGTCCTTGATGCAGGTGTATTTATGTTTTGTGCTGGAGCTGCCGGACGGTCTGGAGCCGCTGCCGGAGACGCTGGAATTGCTCTTAGTAGGTTTATGTACCCAGCAATAGGCAGAGCCCTTAGCCGCCTCTCTGGTGCAGCCACTCTTGATACAGGTATACTTGGCAGCGAATGCGCCGGTGCACAGGACGCAGGCGGTCAACGTAACGAGCACTGCGCAAAGAATTCTTTTCCAAATAGTCTTTTTCATGGTAAAGTCCTTTCTGTCATGTACGATATTTTACCGGTGACGTTTTCCGTCAGAAATCATCACCGCCGAAATCATCCGAACCAAAGTCGTCTGAACTAAAGTCATCAGAATCAAGGTCGTCCGAATCGAAGTTGTCCTCATCGTTATCGAACTCATCCATGGTCGCAAAATGATAACGGCAGCGCTTATCTGCTACTACGGTATGGGCTGGGGCTTTGTGGAAATCTGCGAGTTCTTCCTCGGCCATGATTGGCGCAGTCTGTTGAACGATATTGCAAAGCAGCAGAACCCGATTGCCAATATGTTCATTAGTTCATTTGCGGGGGCAAGTGAGCAGAATACAGCAGGTTGCAAACAGGCGGCAGACGATGCCTTGAAACTGTTTGCCACAAACGAAAAAATTAAAAATGCACTTAGAAAATCGGCCAGCTACGAGCAGTCAATCAGCCCGGCCGCACTGGAAACAAGCAGTATTTACATCTATATCCCCGATGAAAAGCTCAAAATTTACGGCGACCTACTACGTATTATCACGGCGCAGTCGATGGAATATTTTTCATCCAGACCGCCAGAAAACAAGCAAACGATTCTGTTTTGTCTTGATGAGTTTGCTTCATTCGGCAAACTGCAAATTGTTGAAAGTCTGCGCAAGCTGCGGAAACGCAGAATTAGAATCCTTGTCCTGACCCAGTCGGTATCGGATGTCGATATGATTTACGGTAAAGATGAACGGAAAGCAATGCTCGGCAACTTCAAATTTACGGTCATACTGGGCTGCAAGGACACCGAAACACAGGAGTATTTCTCCAAAATGATTGGTGAGAAGCGCTCTTTGTTGGCAACAGACCCCTACCAGAAACCGCACCCCATCATCAAGCCAGCTGACCTTGCACATTTGGAACAAGACCTCTTTGTAATCTGTGATGATGGCGCTATACGCCTAAAGAAAAATTTCTATTTCAAATAAAAGTGGCTACCCCACGAAAGGGTAGCCATTCGTATTGTATTATGCCAAATGATACGGTAGTGTTACACGGGTCGGACGATACGGTACTTGCGCGGCCTTATGCGTCTTTCCGGCCTGCTCAAATTGCGCAATCTTCTTCTGGAGTTCCTCGTTGCTCATTTTCTTGATTTCTTCGGGGATAATGCAGCGGTCATCTTCATAATACTCTTTCATATCATCTCACCTCACAGTAATCAATGTCGTAGGATTGCTTAATTTTATCTAAGGCAGCTAACTGTGCCTCTTTATCAGTATACCCGATTCGGAGAAAATTTTCTACATACAATTTGTACAAATATTCTGGGACTTCCTGTGCGGATGCGTAAATATAGACCGAACCATCGTGACAAATTACGATACTCACAGCGTATTTATGCCGGAAGGCCGAATTGAAATCTGCAATGCTCGGCGGCATACTGTTCGGATGCGTGTGCATTGCAATCAGGTTTACAACGCCATCAATGGCGCGGGCAACAGCCGTTGTGTAGCCGATTTGTTCTTCGGCTGTCTCGTCTAAGACGCTGGCAAGGACAACACCGCTTGCACCATCGAACCAGTACATATCTTCAAACAACGTGCCGCTGCGGTGCAGCAGCATTTCTTTGGCTTTGCTGTACAGGATGCGGCTGACGGCTGCGTTGTCTATAATACTATCAAATTTGCGGCGGTACTCTCCACCGCTGATATAACTGCTGTCAACCGTGGTTTCTTTATTTCGCCCATAGCGCTGAAACTCTAAAATCATCCTATCACCTAATTTTATTGTAGAGGTTTTTTGCCAAACAGTCAAGTTCACCGTATACAAAAAGCCCCCAAGCGGGTCAGGCTTGGGGGCTTAGGACTATTTGCAGGGCGTTTTTACACCACTATTTGTAAGGCTCCTTTATATAAAATAGGAAAAGTTGGTGTAGTAGTGGTGTAATGGTGTCAGAAATTCGCACTTTTACGCCATTTTATAGCGGCTGTACGTCAAATTTCAATCAACAGGCTTCATCGTGGGGACGAAAGCAACCATCTTTTCAATCTCTCCTAAACCTCCTCATATCTCATAATAGGTCTAAACGGGGTTTCTTCCTGAATCGCCATATCCCTATAAATTCGTGTAGTTTTTCGGTGGATTGGAGTATAAATTGGTGTAAATGGTGTAGAAGCTTTTATCCTCGCTCAAGAAATGCCGCTTATTCGTTAGACACTTCATTATACTCGCTTTTGAAATATGAGTCAAGACCTTCAAACTCGGACTGCCTAAGCTCCTTCGTCACATCGGTATAGATGTTAAGCGTTGTTGAAATATCCTTATGACCAAGCGTATCTTGAATGACCTTGACATTCACTCCTGCTTCGCACATTCTCGTTGTAAATGTATGTCTTAGTGAATGGCAGCTAAAATGCGGAAGTAGCACTTCGGGATTTTCATTCTTCAAAAACTGCTCATCGTTACAGTCACGGATTATGCGGCGGATTGCTTTATTGAGCGTTCCCTGATGTTGCGGATTTCCGAAGCGATTGATAAAGATAAAATCTGTATATCCATCAATGGTAGCGATACAATGAAGATCAAGCAACTCCTGCCTTTCCTTTTCCATTATAATTGCCTCTTTCACAAAGCTGAGCATTAGCACTTTTCTCTTTCCAGCCGGAGTTTTCGGCGTATTGACATTAAAATAGCAGCCTTTTTTGCTTCCATCGGTGCGGTGGTCATAGTAAACCAAAGTATGATTTACATCAATAACATCATTCTCCAGATCGACATCACACCATCTTAATCCGGTAAGTTCTCCAACTCGAAGTCCTGTTCCTAACAAAACCGCAAAGATTGGATACCAATATTGTGCGGCGGGAGTATTTTTCAAGTAGCTTAAAAATAATTCCTGTTCGGGACGGGTTAAGGCTCTGCGCTTTTCTGTTTTGAAGCAATGTGCTTGCTTCAGCTCTCTAAGTACATTATCTGACGGATTATTTCTTATATAATCATCATCAACCGCCATATCCAAAATTTGATGTAATACCGTATGGATACTGTCAATGGTCGAGGGTTTTAGCTGGCGTTCGTCTGTAAGGTAATTATAAAACCTCTTTATATCTGTTTTTTTCAGCGATGAAACTGTTTTTGAGCCTATTTGATGACGGACAAAGGTTTCATACATATATTTATAATTCTCAAAGGTGTTGTTCTTCAGCCCTCGCTTCAGTTCCTTCCAAAGCTCATAGACCTCATTGACCGTCGTATATCGGGCTTCGGCTTTAATGCCATCGCTCTTATCTTTTTTAATTTGTTCTTCCTTGTAGCGCAATTCATCAAGCGTCTTGGCATATACGCAAAACCTCTTATGATTGCTGTCAGTCCATCGGAATTGATAAGTTCCGTCAGCCCTTTGCGATTCGCCTGTCCGAAGCACGGCTCTCGACTTGTCTTTTCTTTTTGTTCTCGGCATAATTCTCTCTCCTCCTATATGCGAAACTGCTTATCAAGATAATCAATGAACGCTTCTCGGATCACACAGATTTGTGTGCCGTTATTTACCGTGAAAGGACAATTCCCTTGTGAAATGATTTGGCGGATTTTTGCCCTTCCGATTCCGGTGTATGCGGCAGCTTCTTCAACGGTTAAAATCGTTTTCGTCCAAAACTGTGTGTTTTCCGACCTCTTTTGGAGTTCACTTCTGTAAGCTAAAATTTTTTCGTCCATACAACCTCCATCATATTGAATACATTTGCTCAATGTATTCATCAAAAATCCTGCGCTTAATCATTCTCCGATTGCCTACCCACAGCACAAACGGACAATCGGCAAGGCTCGTCATTTCATAAAGCTTATCCCTACCTATTCCCGTATACTCTGCCGCTTCTTCTATCGTCAAATAAGGTTTTACCCAAATTGGAACAGCAGCCACACGCCTGTTGGAACTGCCTGTTTCAGTCAGTTTATTATCCATTAGCTTGTCCTCCTCTCAGACGGAATATTGTGTTTCGAGATAATCCTCGAATTGTTTTCTTTTAATCAACCGCTTTGTTCCATTCCATAGGACAAAGGGACAGTTTTTTTGATTTGAAATTTCTTTAATTTTAGATACGCCTATTCCTGAGTATTCGGCGGCTTCTTCCACCGTCAAATTCATTTTCTTCCACAACGGGACTCTCGACATATCCGGATTGTGCTTTTTGCTAAGCATATTGCTGTACCTCCTTGCTTTTGGTAGTTACAGCATAGTCAATATCCTGCGATAAGCCAATTATGCGAATCGGCTCATCGCAGGCTTGACTTTTTCATTAAATTGAGTATTGCCGCTCTATATACTCATCAAAAGCTTTTCGCTTAATCATTCTCCGGCTACCTATCCATAAGACAAATGGGCAATCCTCACTTTCTGTCATCTCATAAAGCTTTGCCATTCCGATACCGGAATAGGCTGCGGCTTCTTCAATCGACAGATTTGCCTTACACCATATAGGAATGTCAAACTTCCGTTTCCTTTCCCTGCTTTGCGACATCCCTATACCCCTTTCCCTTTGAAAGAGGTGCGTTTATCATCCACTTGTTCTCAAACAAAGCGCTGATACGGCTCTCAAACTCCTGCTTCTCGGTATCCGGCGCAAACAGCTCCAAATAGACAAGGGCGCTGTCCAGTTCTTCTCCGTAATATGCCAGCTCCTCATTCACACGGGCAGACTCGCTCAGCGTAATCCAGACCACATCACGGTATACGCCAAGAAGCAATTTTGTTTTCGAGAATATATCCGATTGATTCAAATTAAGCTGCTCGTACATTTTCCGAATACTTTTCGCAGCGATTGTATCTTTCCGTCCCATCTGTTCGCCTCAATCCTTAAAACGGGTATCATTTGTTGGTAGATAAAAGTTCAAGCTAATTGATTGAACTCCCTTGACAAAACACGCAAGTTCGGTTATTATATATACGCAACTTACTTGCGTATTGACATTATACGAAATTTACTTGCGCTTGTCAATATAGATACGCAAGATATTTTCAAATCAGGTCGAATAATTTGGAGGTCAGATGAAATGAAATTCTGTGAGAAAGTAAAAGAAGCCCGCACGAAGGCAGGCTTAAAGCAAGATGAGTTTGCAAAAGCAATCGGCGTTTCTCTGCGGACAGTATCGAATTATGAGGCTGGCACCCGCTACCCGAAAAAAAGGGAAACCTATTATAAGATGGCGGAAGTCCTGAAGGTCGATGTCAACTATCTGCTTACCGATGACGAGGAATTTCTGCTGAACGCTGAATCCAAATACGGAAGCAAAGGCGCAAGACAGGCAAAGGAGCTTATGGCAGAGGTTACGGGGCTTTTTGCAGGCGGCGAGCTTGCAGATGAGGATTTGGACGAGATGATGAAAGGCATTCAGGAAGCGTACTGGATCGCCAAAGAGAAGAATAAAAAGTACACTCCCAAAAAATACCGGAAATAACGCTTGATGTCCTCTTTTTCGGACAGTGTATTTGATAAGATATACTTACTGGCAGTAGAATGGGGGTGTTTGCTCTTGGATATTCAGACTTTAGAGATTGTCAGAAAGGCGAATCGGCTGGCAAATGACCTTTGCACAAGAGATCCGCATAGAATCGCACAAGAACTGGGCATAGAAGTTATCCCATTAGCCTTCAAGAAACAGCGAGGGGCATACAAGGTTTTAATGCGTAACCGTTTTATCTTCATAAAAGACGATCTGCACCCTGTAATGGAGCGTATCGTAATGCTGCATGAGATTGGACACGACGCATTACATAGAGAAGAAGCGGTCAAAGCCGGCGGCTTCAAGGAATTTAATATTTTCGATATGCGGCAAAGCCGGATGGAGTACGAGGCAAACATCTTTGCTTCCCAAATCTCCCTGCCTGATGATGAAATACTGGAATATATCGAAAATGGGTATGATATTCAGCAAATCGCACGGGCAATGCACTCGGATATAAACTTGGTCGCATTGAAAACGGATACGCTGATCGCACAGGGCTACCGTTTCCGTCATCAGGAATACCGCAATCAATTTTTGAAATAGATAACTGGAGGGTATAAAGATGTTGATGAATAATAACGAATATCTTGATTTGGTGCAAACTATCAAACAGGAAATTCAGCAGGCGCAGTACAAAGCTACTTTAAGTGTAAATAAAGAGCTGATTATGCTGTATTACAATATCGGAAAAATCATAAACGAGCATAAATCTTGGGGCAATAAATTTATTGAAAATCTGGCGGCTGATATTAAGCTCTCGTTCCCGAACGCAAAGGGCTATTCTGTTCGCAACCTTAAATATATGTCAAAATTTGCAAGCACTTATCCTGATGAGCAATTTGTGCAGACGGTGTCTGCACAAATTCCGTGGTCGCACAATGTTGCAATTTTGGATAAGGTTAAAGGAGAAAAGCAAAGAGAGTGGTATATACGAAAGACCGCAGAAAATGGCTGGTCGCATAATGTCTTGATTCATCAGATTGAAAGCGGCTTATATGAACGGCAGGCTATTGCTGATAAGATTTCAAACTTTGAAAGTCGACTTGCTTCGCCGCAGAGTGAGCTTGCCGTACAAACAATGAAAGATCCATACATTTTTGATTTTATCCCTTTCAAGGAAGATATGGTAGAACGGGATATAGAGCAGGCTCTTGTTCAGGATGTAACGAAGCTGCTTTTAGAGTTGGGAACGGGATTTGCGTTTCTCGGCAATCAATATCATCTCAATGTCGGCGGCGATGATTTTTACATTGATCTTCTGTTCTACAACCTTAATCTTCGCTGCTATGTTGTGATTGAGCTGAAAACCGGAGAATTTAAGCCGGAATATGCTGGACAGCTTAACTTTTATCTCTCAGCCGTTGACGGGATTTTGAAAAAGGATAATGACAATCCTTCTATCGGTCTGTTGCTGTGCAAAAGCAAAAACGCATTAGTCGCTGAATATGCCTTAAAAGATATGTCAAAGCCAATCGGTGTCAGCGAATACAAAGTTACAAGTGAGCTTCCTGAAGCTTTGAGCAAACAGCTCCCGTCTGTGGAAGATATACAAAAGCATATCAAAAGAGACTAAAATATCGAAAAGCTGAAAGCCGCAGAGCTATATATCGAAGTCCTGCGGTTTTCATTCTTTTCACTACTCAATGTTATGCTAAAAAATGGGGAAATAAAATTGATAACGCTTTTATGCTCAATGCGACAATACGGAATGGCAAATTAAATGGCGAGTGAAATGGCGACAATGGCAAAGTAGATGGCGAATTAAATCCAGCTCTGCTTTATCTGAACAAGAGTGAATTAGCGGTTTATCGAACATTCCAAAGTATTAGGCATAGCACAAAGATTTAGCGGATTTGTTCTTGCTTTTGCAATCATTCCACAACCACCTGCAATGAGCCGCAAAAATCATTACCTTCTAAAGTAAGATAGTTGTCGCCTTCGTCAAGGGTAACGGAATATGTTCCGTTTTTACTTGTATCGACAATCCTTGCCGTGCCGGAATCAACCGTCAACTCGTAAGTTACAGTAAGCTCACTTCCTTTATCCCGTTCTAACGCAGTACCTCCAAAGATATATTCTTTATCATTGAAATCCTCATAATCTGCTGTATAGGAGCCGGTATAGGTATCTTCCCCTTTGGTCTTATCGCCCTGCAAATCTTTTTCGTCCGTAAGGGCATATTTGCTGAAATGCTGGAGCATATCATTAAAGCCGTTTATAACACTATCTTTCAGGTTGTCGCCGCTGCACCCTGTAACAGCAAAAGCCAAACATAAGGAAAGCAAAACGGCAGTCAGAATTTTTATTTTTTTCATATCATCACCCGCCAATCCTCGTTACAATATTCATACCGATAATTGCGATTGCACCAACCGCATAAATACTGTTAATCACGACACATACCTGCATAAGTTTGGATTTTACTTTTCCTTTGGTATAGCTGAGAATGGAAAAGATACCTGAAAAAATCATAAAGGCGGCGTAACTGTAAACCATAATCTCCGCTACCGGGGATTCCAGCGCCCAATCAAAGGTACGCAGTGGCAGGATCGTCCACGGGACAAAGAGCATAATGGTAGAAATCGCAGTTAAAATTTTGTTTTTCATTGTAGTTATCTCCTTTCAGATGCGCCGTATCGCATACAGGATACGACAAGTGCCAAAATAGTGATTCCGACTGCAACAGGCAACCACGGAAGCCAAGCGATTTGTGTTTCATAAACACCTTCAGCAGCTCTCCCATACGCCACCATTATCAGATAGAACGGGTAGCTCATCGGGTAGGCAAACCAGATTTTTGTGTTTATCATAAGCACGGAAGGTACAATCGAAGCCAGACCGATACCGACCGAAAAAATGGGAGATTGAATTAAAGTGGAAACCGCAAGGTATACAGCAGCCATTGGAATTGCAGCGGCATAGATACTACATACATTTTTGCAGACATATAATGGCTCAAGGATAAAATTATAATCCTGCGTATGGGTAACGATTGCCGCACAGATATAGTACGCTCCTATGGACATAACCATCTGAAATGCCGCCAACAAAATCAGGACTGTGAATTTAGCAAGACATAGTTTCGTTGTGCTAATCGGCAGGGACAGCATATCAGGCTTTAGTGGGTAATTTCTCTCAGACCACTCAGAAGCGATTTGAGGGCGCTGTGAGGCAAGGTCATTGAATCCTACTAAGATTTTATTATGGGAGCAATACGGACAGCCTGTGCCGTTTAACGCCCTGCTCTTAACCGTTGCTGTCCATTCGTGACCATATTTATCCTGCCAAATCACTTTCTTGTGTGAGCCTGTCGTTACCATTGTCGGTTTCAGCGGATCATTCTTACTCGACCATTCATCAGCCAGCTCCGGCTTCAGCGTTGCCAGATCATTGATACCCTCTATCACTCTTGCGCCTGAGCAGATTGGGCAGTTTTCGCCGTTTGAACGAGCTTTAACACTTGTCTGCCATTCGTGACCGCAAGCGCCTTTCCACCAAACGACTTTGTTTGAGCCGTATGTAATTCTATCCGGTGTAAGCGGCAGGTTTTTATCCGACCATTCTGCAACAAGCTCAGGGTGTACCTCTGATAAAATATTGCTCATACTCAATCCTCTCCTTCCTCTGCGATTAGCTTCATTATATTGGGAAAGCGTAGATTGGTATAGTTTGCGACGAGGCGAGTAAAAACTATGAGAAAATACAGAAGCCCCTGAGAAGCTATACCTTCTCAGGGGCGGTGTGAAACTAAAAATTATGCGATTTTTTTGTTGCTGCACCGATTTTAGCACCGATTGGTGTAAAATTGGTGTATTTGTGTAAAATCCGAGGTTTTCGGAAAATGAAGTACATCTCGTTTTAGTAGAGCTTTGCGCCCGCCGGAATATGGTCATCTACCATCAGAAGATGGAGCTTTTCTTCGCCTTCTTCGTGGTGTACCGCACTGATCAGCATACCGCAGGAATCAATGCCCATCATCGGTCTTGGCGGAAGATTGGTAATAGCGATACAGGTCTTGCCGACAAGCTCCTCCGGCTCGTAATAGGCGTGAATACCGCTTAAAATCGTCCTGTTTTCGCCTGTACCATCGTCCAGCGTGAATTTAAGCAGCTTCTTGGACTTCGGTACGGCTTCGCAGGCAAGCACCTTGACTGCCCGGAAATCGGACTTGCTGAATGTCTCAAAGTCCACGAAATCCTTGAACAAAGGCTCGATCTCTACTTTAGAGAAGTCGATCTTTTCCGGCTCGGCTTTTGGCGCTTCGGACTCGGTTTTGTTTACACCATTTTCGTCCTTTACACCATTCAAGGGTTTCATTGTCGGGAACAGCAGAACATCGCGGATGGAGGCGCTGTCGGTCAGGAGCATGACGAGACGGTCGACGCCGAAGCCGAGGCCGCCCGTGGGGGGCAGGCCGTATTCCAAAGCGGTAACATAGTCGTAATCAACCTGGGCTTTGCAGTTGGGCTCGATGGCCTTGCGCTCAGCAACCTGGCGCTCAAAACGTGCTTTCTGGTCAATGGGGTCATTCAACTCGCTGAATGCGTTGCCATACTCAGTGCAGTCAATGAAATACTCAAACCGCTCAGTAAACGCCGGGTCATCGGGCTTGCGCTTGGCCAGCGGGCTGATTTCGACAGGATAATCATAGATAAAAGTAGGCTGGATGAGCTTATCTTCAACAAATGCATCAAAGAACTCTGCCAGGATCGCACCCTTGGTCGGAACTTCGGGCAGCTCCACATGGTGCTCCTTAGCAGCGGCGATGGCATCCTCATCGGTTTTCCAGTCATTGAAATCAACACCGGAATACTTCTTGACGGCCTCCACCATGGTCAGGCGCTCCCAGTGGCCCAAGTCGATCTGCTTGCCCTGGTAGGTGATCTCCATGCTGCCGCAGACCTTGAGAGCCAGGCGTTTGTAGAGCTCTTCCACCAGATCCATCATGCCGTGGAAATCAGTGAATGCCTGATACAGCTCAATGGTGGTGAATTCGGGGTTATGCTTGGGGTCCATACCCTCGTTGCGGAAGATACGGCCAACCTCATATACACGGTCCATGCCACCCACGATCAGGCGCTTGAGGTAAAGCTCTGTCTCGATGCGCAGCACCATATCCATATCCAGCGTATTGTGATGGGTATAGAAAGGACGGGCAGAAGCGCCAATTTCAAACGGGGTCAGGATGGGGGTATCGACCTCCAAAAAGCCCTTTTCGTCCAGGTAAGCGCGGATCTCTTTCAGGATCTGGCTGCGCTTGACAAAAGTATCCTTGACTTCGGGGTTGACGATCAGGTCAACATAGCGCTGGCGGTAGCGGGCTTCACGGTCAGTCAGGCCATGGAACTTTTCGGGCAGAGGCAGCAGACTCTTGGAAACCAAGGTCAGCTCATGCACGCGCACGCTCAGTTCGCCCATTTTGGTGCGGAACACTTCGCCGGTGCAAGCAATGATATCGCCCACATCCATCTTTTTGAATGCGGCGTATGCTTCATCGCCCAGCAGATCACGCTTGACGAAGATTTGGATATCACCTTTCGCATCGCGCAGGTGGGCAAAGCTGGCCTTGCCCATAACGCGCTTGGACATCATACGGCCAGCCAGGCTGACCATGCGGCCGGTATCTTCCTCAGCGGGCAAATCTTTATATTCTTCTTTCAAATCAGCAGAAAAAGCATCCTGCTTGCATTTGGTGATGGTAAACGGGTCGTGGCCGGCGGCCTTGAGGTCGGCCAGCTTCTGACGCCGTACTGCCGCTTCCGATGCGGCGTTCTGGGGGGCGGACTGCTTGTTCTGTTCCATGGCGCAGGTTCCTTTCCTGTTTTTATATCCGGGGGTGATCAGTGGCTGCGGCTGACACCCAGAATGGTGTATTCCAAAATATTGCCGTTGGGCAGGGTAACGTCAACCTTATCGCCAGTCTTGTGGCCGATGAGGGCAGCGCCGACCGGACTTTCATCGCTGATGCGGCCCTGGTCGATGTCGGCTTCGGTAGAACCGGTGATATCATACTCTTCAGCTTCATCCGGCTCATCGCCCTCTGCCAGGATGCGCACATGCATACCGATAGAAACGGTATCCAGGCTCAGGTCACTGTCGTCCATGATGCGGGCAACCTTCAGGGTAGCTTCCAGGTCAGCAATGCGGGCTTCAACCACAGCCTGCTCTTCCTTGGCGGCATCGTATTCCGCGTTCTCAGAAAGGTCACCGTAACCACGGGCAACCTTGATCTTTTCAGCAATCTCGGAACGCTTGACAGTTTTCAGGGTGTCCAGTTCTTCTTCCAGCTTTTTATAACCCTCATGGGTAACAACAACTTCTTTGGCCATTGTCAATGTCTCCTTAGCAATTAAAAAGTCGTGCGGCCCGGTGGGAGCCGCACTAGTTTTAATATTTTATCGTTTTTTCCTGTCGCTGTCAAGTAGATTTTAGCGTTGTGGCTCTGTTTTTCCTTTCAGGAAATCCACACTGCGCCGGTGTTTTTCAAATGGCGGGTTCTGGGGGTTCGACGGGGCAAATTACTGCTTCCGCCATACATTTTCAGCATTTCTGCGCTGTTTTTTGCTTTGTTTTGTCTGAACCATCTGCTTTTTAACCGCTTCATATTGACCATTGGCGTAAAACGTGGTAACATGTAGATGTTATATAGCATGCTGGCGCAGGGATACTGTTGCCGGCGGTTTTGCATGTATGTATGGTTTTTGTGCCCATTGGATATATTATTTTATGCAAAAGGGAGGTTTTGCGCCGTTGAAGCGTTTTTTGTGTGCGGTGATCGTTGCTGCGCTGCTGTTGTTCTGTGTTGCCTGCGGCAGCCATGCGGCCGTCTCCGCTGATTCGATCGCAACTGCCGCACCCACGGCATCCTCATCCCGCAATATTCGCAGCGAGCCTATTACCGTAAACAGCACCGTGGCTGACGCTGATACCGTGAACAATGCACAGACCGCAGCCCCCACTACGGAAGTAACCGAAGCTCCTGCGGAAAGCGAGGCCGAAGAGGTGGATACCCCCGCTACTGGGGATTTTCCGGTGCCTTACCTGGCTGCTGTGCTGGGGTTGATTCTGGTTTGTTCCGCGGGCCTGGTTATGCTCAAGCGTATCTGATTTTATTCGTCCATTCCAAAAGGGAGGCCGCGCGGCTTCCCTTTTTTTTACCTTATTTTATGCAAGGGGGTGTTTTTCTATGCCACGCCGTTTTCCTCACCTGCGGGGGGACAGCCGCTTGTATCCGTTTGCTGCACGCACGGCGCTGCGGCGGCGCCAAAAGCACCGGGCCTGGGCGCTGCGCCTTTGCGGCGCTGCGGTACTTTGCCTGGCTGCCGGGCTGATCCTGCGGGATACTGTATTCCGCGGCGGCCAGCCCGAAGCCCCGGTCACCACCGCGGAGTCAACGGAGCAGCCCTCCCCCACCCCGATTGCCATTACCCCACGGGCCGCAACGGTGGATGTGCTGGCCGCCGCCGAAAGTGCGGACAGTGATGTCCACTCTTCCCCCGCGCCGCATCCAAGCCCGGATGCCGCCCAGGCGGCGGATATTCTGCCTCAGTATCAGGAGCTTTACGCCCAGAATCCCGACCTTGCAGGCTGGCTGTGCATCAACGGCACCAACATTAACTACCCTGTGGTTCAGGCAGACAACAGTTACTACCTGCGCCGCGGGTTTGACCGACTGTATTCCACCGCCGGAACGCTGTTTTTGGATGAGCGCTGCCGCCTTGCCACGCCAAACGCCGCCGGAACGGCCAATGCCCTGATTTACGGCCACAACACTGCCAGCGGCAGCATGTTCAGCCAGCTTCTGAACTATGCGGACAAAGCGTTTTACACCGCCCACCCTACCTTTCAGTTTGATACGCTGTACGAAGAAGGCACCTGGCAGGTTGCCGCTGTGCTGCGCACTGAGCTTGGCGCGGATGCGCTGCCCTACTATTCCTTTTTTGATGCTTCCACGCAGGAAGAATGGCAGCAGCGCGTGGATGCCATTCTGGAACTTTCGCTTTACGATACCGGCGTTGTGCCCCAATATGGGGACCAGCTGCTGACCCTTTCCACCTGCGGCGTTGCCACCGTTACAACCAACAGCCGCTTTGCCGTGCTGGCCGTAAAAATAAACTGAGGTGCATCTATGAGCATTCTGGCGCAAATCATTGGTCTTGCCTGCCTGCTGTTCTGGGGGTTCTGGCTTTGCTGCAAGCTGCGGCTGCCTGCCGGGTTTGCCCCGCTGTGCGGGCTGTGCTTTTGCATGGTAGTGCTGCAGCTGGCTGGCAGCTGCAACCAGCTTTGGCTGGGGGCCCAGCTGCTGCTTGTGGGGGCTGTGCTCACCCTGGCGCAGCGCCGCCGTCACGAAATTTTGCCCCAGCTGCTCTCCCCGGGTGTGCTGGCCTTTTGCAGCGCTGCTGGGGTGCTGATGGCGGTGTTCGCCATCCGGCAGCCGGAATTCCAGACCTGGGATGAATTCAGCCATTGGGGTATCTACTTCAAAAGTGTATTTTACCAGCACCGTTTTGCCGTGTGGGATACCACCCGCAGCCTGGCCCATCAGGCATACCCGCAGGGCCTGCCGGGGCTGTACGCCCTGTTTGCGCTGCCCGCCGCCCAATACCGGGAAGCGGATGTACTGTTTGTCACTGCGCTGCCGCTGGCTGCGGCGGCTTCTGCCCTGTTTGCCCTGCCGCAGGTCACAGCCCGCCGCCCGCGCATCGCTTATACTGTCTGCGCCTGCCTGGCCGCACCGGCGCTGTTTTGGCTGTTTGCCCCCGATACCCCCTATACGACCGCTTATATGGACGCCCCGGTGGGCGCCCTGTTTGCTGCGGCGCTTTGTGTTATCCTGCTGCCCTGTGCTGCTAACAGCCGCGTGCAGCGCGGTCTGGCGCTGGCATTCCTGTGCGGCGCATTGACCACTGTAAAAGAGATTGGCACCGTGTTCGCGCTGTGCGTGGTGGGCATCTGGTTTCTGCAATGCCTGCTGGATGCGCTGCGGGATAAGGGCGGCATCCTGCGCGGCTTCCTGCTGCCCTTTACCGCTGCGCTGCCCTGCTTTGCCATACCGCTTGCCTGGAAGCTGCTGCTGAAAGCCCTGCACCGGGCCGATGACCAGTTTTCCTCCATGGGGCCGGGATACTTTTTACAGTGCTGGCAAGAGGCCCGCACCGGTTTTGACCGCTATTTTTACGATGTGTGGGACCGCTACTATGCCCGGCTGCGCAGCTATCCGCTGCTGTTTGGGGCCAGCACCTTCAAGGTGGGCTGTTTGTGCGCTGCGGCCGCGGTGTTGCTTTTAATCGTTCTGATCTGGGCCATGGGGCGGTGGCAGGGGCTGCGCACGGCGCTGCCGGGGCTGTGCATGATCTTGTACTGGCCGCTTTATCAGGGCGTGTTGTTCTATGTGTACATCTGCGGCATGAGCCCTTATGAGGCACTGGAGATGGCCAGCTGGGAGCGGTACTTCTGCTGCTTTTTCCTCGGCTGGTTCAGCGTGCTGGAAGGCGAAGCCCTGCTGGCCGGGTTTGCTGCGGCCCACCGCCTGCCGCGAATGGCCGGGCATGCGGTGCCCGCCATTGTTCCCTGCCTGCTGGTTTGCAGCACGCTTTGGGGCATCTGGCAAGCGGGCGGTGCTGCATCCCTCTTCTGCCTGCCGAAAGCCGACTGGCGCACCGAGCAGCAACAGATCGCTGCAGACATGCTAACCCGCATGGACGGCGCACAGAATGGCAGCATTTGGCTGCTGAGCGCCGACGACTCGATGGCCGTGCAGAGCATGTGGTACTACCAGTACGAGCTGTACCCCGCCGTTACCGCGGTGGAAGCCCAGAGCAGCGAAGCTGATGTGGACCTCGGCTACAACATCGGCGAGCATGATGTGACCTGGCTGGTGCTGTTTGGCGTAACCGATGATTTTACCGCACGTTACGCTGATCTGGCCGATGATGGTCTGCGCAGTGCCCAAAGCACCGCCCCGGCGCTGTACGCCGTAACCAATGTGGATGGACGGATTTATTTGACGGCAAAATAGAAACAGGCATGTGCCGCATACGGGAGATGGTATTCTCGCCGTGCGGCACATGCCTTTTGCTTTGTTTTATAGTTCACACTCCATGGGCAGGTAAGCGCCATTTTCGTTCGGGGTGCGCTGGCCGGTCAACGCAAAACCGTTTTTCTGCCAGAAGGCTTTGCTTTGGGGGTTGCCCTCGTCGATGGCAAGGCGCAGTGTTTTGAATTGTTCGGCCCGCAATGCCTGCTTGCAATCTGCAATCAGTGCGCTGCCGGTACCCCTGCCCTGCTGGGCAGCATCCACCATAAATAGGCCGATGTATGCGGTGGCCGGGTTGGGGTAGCCGGTGATCAGATCCATCATCGCGGCCAGCGTTTCACCGTCATAAAAGCCGATAAAATATTTATCCGACAACGTTTTGCCCGGCGGAACAGCCTGCAGATCATCCAGAATGCTGGCTTTGGTGGCCATGGGCGGGTGGTAGCGGTAGAACTGCGGGTTGCCGCTGCACAAAGCCAGCATGGCATCCACATCTGTTTCCATCAGCCGCCGGACGGTGTACCGGCGGGAAAGGGATTGCAGCTGCATGAGGTTCTCCTTTTCTGTTTTGATTTTAGGCAACACCGCACAATTCCCGCCTTGCGGCTTAAGCACCGCTCCGACAGCTGCGGCACGGCATCTGCGTTGCCAAAATGCTCGATAATGTCGGGTT
>OKUY01000110.1_pt1 | contig 24628 bp, 20 predicted proteins | sample 1606731 | NCBI WGS metagenome assembly OKUY01 (sample SAMEA3882540, study PRJEB24775) | human gut metagenome | biome: human-associated habitat; feature: intestine environment; material: feces | place: Netherlands | collected 2009/2010 | reverse complement strand
CGCAGCCGCCGGAGCGGTGCTTAAGCCGTAAGGCGGGAATTGTGCGGTGTTGCCTCAAATAAAACATAAAGGAGTACCATCATGAGCAAAGTTCTTGTTATCGGCTGCGGCGGCGTGGCCAGTGTAGCCATCTCCAAGTGCTGCCAGGTCAGCGATGTTTTTACCGAGCTGTGCATTGCCAGCCGCACCAAGTCCAAGTGCGATGCCCTGGCGGCAAAGCTGGCCCCCAACACCAAAACAAAAATCACCACCGCCCAGGTGGATGCCGATGATGTGCAGCAGCTGTGCGATCTTATCAACAGCTACAAGCCCGATCTGGTCATGAACATCGCCCTGCCCTATCAGGATCTGACCATCATGGATGCCTGCCTGGCCTGCGGCGTCAACTATATGGACACCGCCAACTATGAGCCAGAAAATACCGATGACCCGGAATGGCGCGCTATCTATGAAAAGCGCTGCAAGGAAGCAGGCTTCTCCGCCTACTTTGATTACAGCTGGCAGTGGGCCTATAAGAAAAAGTTTGAGGATGCCGGCCTGACTGCCCTGCTGGGCTGCGGCTTTGACCCGGGCGTTACCCAGGCTTACTGCGCTTACGCCGCCAAGCATGAGTTTGACACCATCGACACCATCGATATCCTGGACTGCAACGGCGGCGACCATGGCTATGCCTTCGCCACCAACTTTAACCCCGAAATCAACCTGCGCGAAGTTTCTGCCCCCGGCAGCTATATGGAAAACGGCAAGTGGGTCGAGATCCCGGCTATGAGCATCAAGCGGGAATATAACTTTGACCAGGTCGGTCAGAAGGATATGTACCTGTTGCACCACGAGGAAATTGAATCTTTGGGCAAGAACCTGCCAGACGTCAAGCGCATCCGCTTTTTTATGACCTTTGGTCAGAGCTACCTGGACCATATGCGCTGCCTGGAGGATGTAGGAATGCTCTCCACCACCCCCATCAACTTTAACGGTCAGGAAATCGTACCCATCCAGTTCCTCAAAGCCCTGTTGCCGGACCCCGCCAGCCTGGGCCCCCGCACCAAGGGCAAAACCAACATCGGCTGCATCTTTACCGGCAAAAAGGACAGCAAGGATAAAACCTACTATATCTATAACGTCTGCGACCATCAGGAATGCTACCGCGAAGTCGGCAGTCAGGCCATCAGCTACACCACCGGTGTGCCTGCCATGTGCGGTGCCTTGATGATGCTGACCGGCGAATGGACCAAGCCCGGCGTATATACCGTTGAGGAGTTCAACCCCGATCCGTTCCTGGATGCGCTGGACAAGTACGGCCTGCCCCGCAGCGAAAACCATAACCCCGTGCTGGTGGATTGATGAACCAGCGGGATATGCGGCCGCCTTTTGCGGCACTCGGCGGAACCATCCCGCCGGAACTGGAAAAACTGCCTACCCCCTGCTACCTGCTGGATGAAGACGCCCTGACCCGCAACGCGGAAATTCTGGGCGGCCTGGCCCAGCGCACCGGCTGCAAGGTGCTGCTGGCCCAAAAGGCGTTCAGCAATTATGACTGCTACCCCCTGCTGGCGCCACACCTGGCCGGTACCGAAGCCAGCGGCCTGTTTGAAGCCCGCCTGGGTGCGGAAGAGATGCCCGGCAAGGAAGTCCATGTGTTCTGCGCGGCCTACCGTGCGGACGAAATGGATGAACTGGTGCAATACGCGGACCATATCGTCTTCAACTCCCCCGCCCAGCTGGCAAAGTTCGGCCCTGCCGCAAAAGCGGCAGGCAAAAGCGTGGGGCTGCGCATCAACCCGGAATGCTCCACCCAGGACGGCCACGCTATTTATGACCCCTGCGCCCCCGGCAGCCGCCTTGGCACCACCCGCGCCCAGTGGAACGCCGCAGTAGCGGCGAACCCCGCGCTGCCCAATTTGCTGGATGGCCTGCACTTCCACACCCTGTGCGAGCAGGACTCCGATGCGCTGGCCACGACGCTGGACGCTGTGGCCCAAAAATTCGGTGACCTGCTGCCTCGGATGCAGTGGCTCAACTTTGGCGGTGGGCACCATATCACCCGCCCCGGTTACGATATCGCCATGCTGGAACGCTGCATCACCCGCGCCCAGCAGGACTGGGGCGTGACGGTCTATCTGGAACCTGGCGAAGCCTGCGCCCTGAACGCGGGCTTCCTGCTCAGCCGCGTGCTGGATGTGGTGCAGAACGGCGATACAACCATCGCCATTCTGGATGCCAGCGCCGCCTGCCATATGCCGGATGTGATCGAAATGCCCTACCGCCCGCCGCTGTTTGCCGCAGCCGAACCGGGAGAAAAGCCCTGCACCGTGCGCCTTGCCGGGCCGACCTGCCTGGCCGGGGATGTCATCGGGGATTACGGCGTGGACGCCGTTCCCAACGTGGGAGATCTGCTGGTGTTCGGCGATATGGCAATCTATACCACCTGCAAAAATAATACCTTCAACGGCATGCCTCTGCCCGCTATCTTTGCCCGCGCCGCCAGCGGCAACACCCGCAGCATTGTGTCCTTCGGCTACGAAGATTTCAAGTACCGATTGGGCAAGAGATAAGGCAATACCGCATAATTCTAAGTGCCGATACGGCGAGCAAGGTGCGGCAGATGCTAAGCCAAAAGCGCAGATAATACTGGATGCTGCAAAGGTGAGCGCCGCCAGTGGCGGAAACAGCGAACCGAAGCAGGGGCAGCGGTCGCAGAGTGCGAGGGGCTTTTGCCCCCGAAGCACGATGCGGGTACCGCAACCCGACATTATCGAGCATTTTGGCAACGCAGATGCCGTGCCGCAGCCGCCAGAGCGGTGCTTAAGCCGTAAGGCGGGAATTGTGCGGTGTTGCCATAAATAAAAGAGTAAAATGAGCGCCCCCGCCCAACAAAGTCTTGTTTGGGCGGGGGCGTTTGTGCAATCTTTTGACAATGTATTGTCGCCGACTTGTGTTGCAGACCAGATATCAAAAAATATAAGCCCACCAAAAGTGCCAGCACAACCGCCGTCATGCCCGACGCCTTGATGACTGAGTTGACGCCGATGGAACATAGCCAGAACATCGTGGGCAGCTGTTCTTTCCGCGTTTTGGGCAGGACTTTACCCAGCAGCGTGCCCGGCAAACTACCTGGCAGCACCGCGCAAGACGGCTCTCCCCACAAAAAAAGGCACTGCCGTTTCCCGGCAGCGCCCCAGTGATTATTGTAATTAGCGTTTACATCGTAAACTGGATTGCACAGAAAGCTGCGTAAATGGCCAGCAAAATAATACCCTGTGCGCGGTTCATCTTACCTTTGACAAGGGCAGGTACTGTCATGATCAGCATGACGGCCAGCATGACCGGCAGGTCTAACACCAGGCTGGAGTTTACTCCGAACAGCGTCGAGCTCTGCGGGATGGTGAACGGAGCCAGCGTAACGGAAACACCGCTGACCAGCACGAGGTTGAAGACGTTTGCGCCGACGACGTTGCCAACGGACAAATCACTGTGACCTTTAATCAGCGAAGTAATGGCCGTGACCAGCTCCGGCAAAGAAGTACCCAGCGCGACAAAGGTCAGGGCGATGACGCTTTCGGGCACGCCCAGCGCTTGGGCAATCAGCGTACCATTATCAACGAGCAGATTTGCGCCAACGGCGATGACCGCCGCACCGGCGACCAGCAGGATCAGCGTCTTGGACAAGGGGATCAGCTCTTCCTCTTCGGCGTGTTCCTCAGCGGGGGCGTTCTTCATCTGCCGGACGTTGGCGACCATGTAGGCCACGAACATTGCCAGCATGATAAAGCCCATCGGGCGGGTAAATTCACCGAAGCCGTAGGCGGCCACGCAGTAGATGGCGGCGGCGATAAAGAAGAAGATAACCGGCGTTTTCAGCGTCTTGGGGTCAACCTTGCCAGGGCGCACGGCAATCGTGATGGCTGCGATCAGCGCCGAGTTGCAGATGACCGAGCCAATGGCATTGCCGTAGGCAATCTCGCCGTGGCCGGAAACCGCCGACATCGTGGAAACCATGACCTCCGGCAGCGTTGTGCCGATGGAAACGACCGTCGCGCCAATCAGCAGCTCCGGCAGGTGGAAGCGCCGCGCCAGCGCAGATGCGCCGTCGACGAACCAGTCGCCGCCCTTAATCAGGAACAGCAGACCGACGATAAAAAGTAAAACAGGTACTAACATACTTTTCCTCCATGTTTCTATTCTTCGCGTAAAGTGTGCGCCGGTGTCGGCGCATCACTGCGAAACGTCTTCAGCACGGACAGCCCCATAGGCAGCGCCAGCGCAAAGGCCAGCAGATCCGCGGCGGGCTGGCGTACTCCACGCCTGCAAGCCCTAAAAGATTTGGAAGGATAAAGACGACCGGGATCAAAAACAATCCCTGCCGCGCGGCGGCCACCACCGACGCTTGCCACGCCATCGGCCATATTGTAAAAGCTTGTCACCAGCATACTGATAACCGTGGGCGCAGACATTTCCAAAATCAGGCGGCGCACCGGTGCTTGTGTCATATAGCGCACGCGCTCTTCCGCCGTCATAGCTGTTGTTTTCATCGTTGTACTTCCTTGCCGCAACACTGCTATTGTACCGCAGCCGGGCAGGCAATGCAACGAAAATCGCTGCTGTTTACGCATAAAACCGGGGGCTTTGCGGCGACCTCCGGTTTTATGGTTTTCGTTTACTTCTGCATGATGTGAATTCCGGCATACGGTTGTTTCTTTGCTGTTGCATAACGGGGTTGATAAAATTTCCGTGGCGGACTTTGTTGGTGATGACCCTGCAACCCTTGACCGTTACTATGCCCATCTTATCAATGATGGGAGGGTACAGGCAGCAAACGCAATGAATTCCATCATTGGCTTTGCCGCCACGGAAATACCGGCCGAATAAAAACTGAATAAAAAATTGACTTGTTACCACGAAAAAAGAAAAAGAACGGTAAAACCTGACGTTCTACCGTTCTTCATATGGTTGCGGGGACAGGACTTGAACCTGCGACCTCCGGGTTATGAGAAATCTAAGATTTGTGCATTACAGTGCTGTTTTGTTGGGTTTGGTAGTGTTGCGTACCATGGAGCGAAATGGATTTTGTCCCATGTGTACAAAAGAATGCCATACGGTGATGAACCGTCCCAACTCCTTTTGGGGGCAGTTTTGGGGGCAAATCTGCAAGACAGATTCTCATACGCACCAATCAAATAAATGCCCAGCTTTGGTTCCATTGAGAAATGTGGATACTTACATCACAGGGTTTACGCAAGTGAAAAGCCCAGCAAACTAATATATAAGTTTTACTCCCTAGCAAGAAGTTGTATGCAAACCCAACCCGCAACATTCCCGCACACCGCCCCTGTCGCCGCGAGAAACGCCCTTTTTGGGGCGCATTCACACCGCGTCGGAGCGTTGCCCTCCCAGCCAAATATTGCCCCAAATTCCCCGTTTTCCGGGGATTTTTTATTTTACCGCAAAGGCATTTACCTGAACGGGATTTCCCTGTACAGGTAAATCCTGCACAAATAAATAACTAAATAAATAAAATACTAAGATACTATCGTATCCCATCCGTAAAACCACAAAGAGTCGGATTTTTCCCACTCTGGTCTTGCCGTGATGCGTACAACTTAACACCAGAGAGTACAACTTACGATTGCAAACTGCCCCCGCCAGGCTGTATAATAAAAGCACCGATATTTCGCGCAAAAGGTGGTCGGAACAGATGGATATCGAGAACCTGATCGGTGAAACAACCGAATACGACAAGAAAGCGGCGCTTGAGGTAAAAAAGCCCAAAAGCTGGTGCAAGAGCGTAAGTGCTTTTGCGAACACGCTGGGCGGCGCGCTGATTTTCGGCATGGCGGATGACGGGCAGATCGTTGGCCGATGTGTTCAACCGCCTTGGCTACATGGAGCGCAAGGGCAGCGGCTTCGGTAAAATTCTGAACGGCTACAAAGCGCAAATCAACTACACCGAAGATAAGCGTCCCGCATTCCGTTCTGACCGCTACCAGTTTACGGTCGTTATGCCGAACTTGAATTACGTTGTCCCTCAAGATGTCCCCCAATGTGTCCCCCAAGATGTCCCCCAAGATGATTTGGATGCCAAAATTCTGGCTTTAATCAAAAAAGACAACAAAATCAGCACCGAAAAACTCGGCATGGCGCTGGGCGTCAGCTACAAAACCATCCGCCGCCATATCAAGGCGATGGGAAATGTCCGCTACATCGGCCGCGGCTTCAGCGGGCATTGGAAAGTTGAAAACCAATAAAAAAGCAGCAGGAAACCGATTAAGGCTTCCTGCTGCTTTATTTTCCAAAGGGCAGTTTAGTTTTTCTTCTGCTCACCCTCCGGGAAGATGATCTTATAGATTGGAAAATAAATCACCATCTGCACACCGCCGTTGATGACGGTGATGAGGACGTTGTACAGCGCAGGCGGGAAGAACTGCTTGCACAGCGGCACATAAATGCCCATCAAAAAGCTGCACACGATGGTGATGAGTACGAACGCCACCACGTACCACGCGATCTGATACCACACGTTGCCCTTCGACTTAAACGTGATATTACGCTGCATCGGGAAATTAACGCACTGCGCCAGAAACAGCGTGATGGCAAACGCCGCAAAGTAGCCCATCCCGCCGGTAGCGTCGCCGGTGACAGGGTAGTTGAATACATAGGTATCCACCGGACCGAGGTTCAGATGAATCAGCTGGCAGGGGATGCTGCACCAGTCGGTCAGGTTGTAGAACAGCCCCGGCAAAAAGGTCAGCAGCAGATATTGCAGCACCGTGACAAACAGCGAAAAGGCGTAGAATTTCACAAACTGTGCCACGAGCTTATGCTTTTGGGTGAAGTTTGTCCACCAATTTTTTATCGTTTCCATAGCTCACCTCATACTTGCGCAGACACGGTCAGCTCCGCGCTGTATTCGCCGTCGGAAGCAGCAATCGTCATGGCGTCGCCGTCCCCCATGCGAACTATGGCAAGAGCCTCGCCGTAGTAGGTATCGGTTTCGCTGTCCAGATAGCTGTGCTTGTTGAAAGGGCAGGCACTGCCCAGCCCCACCAACGTGCCGCCGCGCACCTGTACCTGAATATTGCCGCGCATCAGCGGCTTGGTGATGCCGTTTTCATCGGTGTAGCGCAGACGGACGTAGCACAGATGCCCCGTTTGTGCAGCAGGTTCTTCGGCATCCAGCGTCAGGCTGGTCGCGCCGCCGGCACTTTGCAGCTTGTAGCGACCAATTTCGTGATCGGCAGCGTCATAACTGACGGCTTCCAGCGTGCCACTCTCGTAGGGAATGCTGAACCTCGCAAGGCAGTCATTTTTCAGCGTTTTACTGCCCACCGTGTGACCATTCAACACCAACTCCACACGGGCGGCGCGGGCGTAGACCTCCACGTTGGCCTTGCGCCCCTCGCAGCCGGTCCAACTCCAGCTGGGCATGGCATTCGTCATCTTCCACGCACTGGGGCTGTGGCGGTCTCCGGTATGGTTGACCGGGCAGACGGCGATATAGGGGCCATTGTCGGCCTCCAGCGCCACGCGGGTATAGAGGGCTTCGCCCAGCGGCTTGCCGGTCAGGTCGATGCGTCCCGAACCCGCTGACACCCAGCCCAAACCGCCGTCGAAGGTCTCGGCGTAGTCGGCGTACTCCCACGAGCCGACCATGACTTCGCCCAAGTAGTCCATGCCCGCCCAGACAAAGTCGCCCACCAAGCGAGGTTCCTGTTTGGCCAGCTCGCGGAATTTATAAGCATCGTTGCAGAAGGTCTCGCTGCCCAAAATCAACCGCTGCGGGTACTTTTTCAGGTCGTGCTTATAGCGGTAGATGCCGTAGTTGTAGCCTGCAATGTCCATGTTGGCAAAGGCGTCACGGGTCTTGACGTCGCAGCCGTGCAGGGTCGCGCCGCGTTTCATGAACTCGTCACCCAGCAGCCCCGCCAGATTGTTGAAGAACTGGCTGCCGACTGCCTTTTTCTTGGCGGCTTTCTCGGCGCGCTCGGCTTCCTTTTTTGCCTTTTCGTCGCTGTACACGCCGAAGCCGATGGAGCTTAAAAAGTTGAAGAAGATGTTCACGCCGCAGGTCACCGGGCGGGAATCGTCCAGCCCGTGCAGGAAGTCTGTCATCTCTTTGGTCAGGGCGATGCCGCGCTTTTGGGCAGTCTCGCTGACCTCGTTGCCGGTGGAGTAGAGCACCACGCAGGGGTGGTTGTAGTCTTTTTCCACCATGTCGGTCAGATCCTGACGCCACCAGTCGTTGAAATAATCCACGTAGTCATGCTCGGTTTTGTGGATGTACCAATGGTCGATGTACTCGTCCATGACAAGCATACCCTGGCGGTCGCACTCGGTCAGCAGCGCCTTGGAGCAGGGGTTGTGCGCTGAGCGAATGGCGTTGTAGCCGTTCTCTTTCAGCAGGCGTACCTTGCGCGCCACGGCGTCGGGGTCACAAACTGCGCCCAACAAACCATTATCGTGGTGGATGCACGCGCCCTGGATGATGTACCGCTTGCCGTTGAGCAGGAAACCGTCCGTACCCCACTCGACCTTGCGAACACCGAACGTCTCGGTCACCTCATCATCGGCAAAGCTGACGCGGCAGGTGTACAGGTTGGGCGTTTCAGGTGTCCAAAGGCGGGCGTTATCAAGGGTCAGGGTAAATACAGCCTCGCCGTCGCTCTCCTGCTGCATGGCGGGCAGGTCGTCCACCGTCAGGCGTACCGTGCCGGGGGCGGTGGTCTTTACGCGCACCTCCACGATGGCAGGCTGCAGCGACAGAGTGCGAATTTTAACACCATTCAGCGTGATATGCGCGCCCCTTGCCTTCCAAAGCTGCACCGGGCGGTAGATGCCCGCACCGGAATACCATCGGCTATTGGGCTGGTCGGCGTTGCGGGCAATGACCCGCAGCTCGTTCTCCCCTGCGTGCAGATACGGCGCACAATCAACATAAAAGTTGGTGTAGCCGTAGGGGCGGAACGCAGCCTTTTGACCGTTGAGCCAGACCTCGGCATTATGGTAGACACCCTCAAACTCCAGAATGTGGGTGTCTGCCAGCTCGTTTTCCGGCACGGTCAGGGTGCGCTGGTATTCGTAGTCATATCCCTCGTACCAGCCGGTATTGGTGCCGCCCGCGCTTATAGCGGTGCGGGGTTCGGCCAGCATGGCATCATGGGGCAGGGTCACCGCTTTGCCGGGTGCGGTATCGCCCAAATGGCGGCACGTCCAGCCGGTGAGAAGTGGGGTTGGTTTCATAGTGGTATACCTTTCCTGAGATTCCAAAAGGCCTCGGACGCTGCACAGCCTCCGAGACCTTTATCACTTTACATGGCTTTATCTTTGCGCATGAAAGAACTGATGAGAAGTGCCAGCATACTGATGGCAACCACCACGCAGATACGCATGATCGCGCCGATTTTGCTGACGTCGCCGAACATCGCCAAGCCGAAGAAGTAGCCGACAAAGGTATAAACGGAATCCGTAATAAAAGCGCAGAGGGAGACCGCGCTGAGCGCCGGGGCTGCGATTGCCAGCAGGTCATTGTCCGTTACCAGCCCGGCTGCACCGGCCGCCACGGCCGCCACAAGTCCAATGTATACCCAGACGTTGTTGCTGCCGGTGTCGGCAGCATACAAGGCATACAGGATAATACCGACCAGTGCCAGAACGGTCCCGGCAAGATCCAACCAGAAGCCTACGGCTCTGTTTTGAAACAGGTTCTTCATTTTCGTGTCCTCCTATCTCAGGCTTTTTCTTCGCTGCGGCGCTTGGCGCGGAACATCATGAACAAACTGCCCACCATCAGCAGTGCAAACACGACATCAATGGCATACAGTGCGATCTGCCACCACGGCATGATTGACTCGACCGTAGCATTCATGCTTAGACCGTTGATCAAATTCGTGTGAGAGAGCATATAGTGGTAGCGCTTGACGGCATCACGCAGGTTCAACAGCATATTGCCGTCGTCATTGCCGCGAATTTCCTCCACAATGGCGGATGCCGCAGAGCCGGTGGGATCGATGCAGTAGGTCGTGGTACCGGCGCTCAGAGAGGTGGCGAAGTGGCTCTTGTACGCACCGCCAGCCACGCCGTCGGTCTCCTGCTGGCCGTTGAAGCCCCATTCCTTGCGCAGCACCTGCGTGCAGAGCGCCTTGCTGGAGGAAGACCAAACGAGGCCGAGTCGGTTAAAGGACTGCATCAAGGCCATCGTGTTTTCGTTGGAAAGCGCACCCTCAAAGGCGCGCAGGGTCTGCTCACGGAAAGCCTGCTCGTTGAAGAACACGGCAAGACCTTCGCGGTGGAATTCCTGATCGTTGCCAGCTACGTGCTTGATGCCGGGGGTGACGCCACGGCTCTGCACAGCGGTCAGTTCGGTGGTGGTGTACAGGTTGGTCAGAACGGCATCCTCTGAGAAATATTCGCCGTTGCGGCCGCCGAACGGTGTGCGATGCAGATTGCCGCCGCCTGTCCAGAAGAGGGGTAACTTGCAGTACAGCGCTTCCTCCGCCATCAGTTCGCCACGGCGGGTCAGGCGGTCGCTGTTCCACATGCAGGCCGCCACAACAGAACAGGGATACAGGCAGACATCGCGGGTGTCGCCGTATTCTTCGGGGAAGGTGTTTGCGCCGACACTGGCCGTTCCGTCGCCCTCACTGAAAGCGGGCTTTGCCACGGAGGAAACCTCCGGCGTGCCGAACATATCGGAGATTTGGCTTGCCAGTTCCTCCACCGTCATCTGGTCAAGGTATTTATCCCAAGTTTCTGTATCGTCAAAGGAGACGTCTTTCATCGAAACAAAGGTCAGACCATTGTTCTGCCCCTGCGTAATATCGCTGACAGAGGGGGAGTCCTCCGGCTTGGTGAAGAGCTCGCCCTGCAAAATCTGCATCATTTCCTCGGTGCAGGTGATGGCGGGGGCTTTAGTCGGGAATGTGCCGTTCCAGTCCTGACGGGTCAGGTAGGTAACAGAACCCTCCTGCCAGTAGTTTGCGTTACAGTCATCAAACTGGTTGGTGACTTCCTCGCCGGTGACAGAGTAGCGGTAGCTCTCGGTATCCAGCGTATCATAGTTCCAACGGTAGGTCTTGGCGGCGTTGCCCTCCACGGTATTGCCATCCTGATCGACCATGCCGGATGCGCCCTTGGCCGCCAGAATGTTGTTCAGGGCGTCATGGGCATTATCGCCCAGCGCCAGATAGTAGTCACCTGCGCTCAGGATATAACCCTTGGCGTTGGTGTAGTCATAGCTGGCCATCATGTAGCGATCCATCGTGACCGTGACCTGCTCCGACTGGCCGGGCTTCAGCTCGTCGGTCTTGCCGTAGCCAATGACCTGCACGGCGGATTTTTCCACGGCGTTCTGCTTTTCGTAGTCGCCGTAGGGGGTCTGCACATACAACTGCACGACCGATTTGCCGCTGACGCTGCCGGTGTTTTTCACCGTGACAGTTGCAGTGAACATATCCTGATCAGCGTCATAGCTCACGCTGTTCAGCGTCTGCTCAAAGGTTGTATAGGACAGACCGTAGCCAAAGGGGTAGGTGACCTCAGCGGCATAATTCCAGCCGCCGCCAAAGGACGAACCTGTCGTGCCGGAGGCACCGGAAGCGGGATTCAGGATAGAATCCTCATAACGGGTCTCGTAGTACTTGTAGCCAACGTAGATGCCCTCCGCCTGCGTTGCCGTATAGGAAACATGCAGCGGGGAATCCGTGACAATACCGGAGTTCAGCACCTCGTCCACGTTGCTCCACTCGGCAACGTTCTGGCTCTGGGTGTATGCAGCCGGGGAGGACAGCGAGTTAGCTGCGTAGGTGTCGGTCAGGTGGCCGGAGGGATTTGCCTTGCCGGTCAGCAGGTTGGCGACACCCTCAAAGCCGCGCTGGCCGGGGTCGCCGATCCACAGACAGGCGTCCACGTTGTACTCGTCCATCCAGCCTAATTCCATGGGGTAGGCGCTGTTCAGCAGCACAACGATCTTGCTGAATTTTCCGGAATCGCGGATCATTGCCAGCATATCTTTTTCGTCCTGATGCAAAGCCAGGGCGCTGATACCGTCCGGGTCTTCCATCATCATTTCACAGTCCTCACCGCCCTCGCGTGCCAGCATGACGATAGCGACATCGTTGTAGTCGTTCTCCCAGCTTTGCTGCAGCTGCGCAGTGTAGAAAGACTTAGGTTCTTCGCCCAATACAGGCGCTGCATTGAAATCGCCGGTAGAATTCGGACCACCCGAAATCGTCAGGTTGTTGCTGGCCACACGAGAGGTCGAGCTGTTTTTATAGGCATCGTACAACGTATCATTGATAGAGAAACCAACATCCTTCAACGCCTGATACAGATCGATTACATATGTACCGGTGGACGCTGCGCCGCTGTTTGCACCACCGGGAGCATACACCGGCTGCACTGTGGCGTGACCAAACAGTGTCACATGGCTGTTGGGGGAAAGCGGCAGGGCGCTGTTGTTATTACGCAGCAGAACAGAACCTTCCTCCTGCTCCAGCACAGATTCATCGTAGGTGGCTTGGATCAGCTTTTGGAGATTTTCCGCCGAATAGTCACCGAACTCGCTGGTGTAGTAGTTTGTATCCTCTGCCGAGGGGTCCCCGGTGGATACGATACGACTGGTCGTTGTGCCCAGGTACGAGTTCAGCGTACCAGTGTAGGTGATGGCGCACTGCGTACCAAACAGAGATACAACCATCAGCACAGCCGAGGTAGAGGTCAGACCGCGCCATAAAGTTTTCTTCGTTTGCTTCTTCATGTTCTTCTCCTTCTTATTTTTTTGGGGGGGGTATCTCCCCTTTGATGCTCTCAGTGTAGCACAAGATTCGTTTTGAAGGAGTGTTCCATTCGTAAACCGTGCTTTTTGCACCGTGAACGGTTTTGGGGTGTGTCATAATTGACAAACGATCTGCCGGTGTCTTTGTGCAGGTCGCCAAAAACGCAAAAACAGCCTGCCAAACCGGCAGGCTGCGGCTTATTTTTGCTGCACCGGCAGCAGCACCTTCAGCGTAAAGCGCTTTTCCTGTGTGCTGATCTCTGCCGTGCCGCCGTATTTTTCGGCGGTGTCGTAGATGCTCTTTAATCCGTAGCCGTGGTAGCGGGCGTCGGTCTTAGTGGTCTTGGGCAGCGTGCCGTCCGCGCGGAAAGCACCGTCGTAGGTGTTTTCGACCCGAATCCACACAAAGTTCTTTTTCCGCGTCACCACCAGATGGATGAGCCGTTGCTCGCTGTCGGGCAGCTTTTCTACACTCTCGATGGCGTTGTCCAGCGCATTGCCGAACAGCGAGCACAGGTCCATCGTATCCATAAAATCCAGCGCCGCACCGTCTGCCACGCAGGTCAGCGTGATGCCGTGCTGCTGGCAGTACAGGCTTTTGCTGGTCAGGATCGTGTCCAGCACCTCGTTGCCGGTCTTGTTCTGCGCCTCATAGCTGCGGATCTCCTGCTCCATCGCGTCGAGATAGTGGGCTTTTTCCTCTGAGGTCTCGCTGCGCAGCACAGCAATCTGGTGCTTGAGGTTGTGATATTTTTTATTGATAAGGTCAATGCTGTCCTGCGCCGAGCGGTACTGTGCGTACTGCGCCTGCAAGACGTTCTGCAAAGCGTCGCGCTCCTTTTTGCGGCGGTACTCCACCAGCTGCATGTGGTGCGCAAACAGAATGGCCATGCCGCCCAGGTCTACCAGCGTGCGGATGTTGTAAATTTCCGCTGTCACCTTGCCGGAAAACGGCGTGTCCGGGCTGACATAGCTCAGGTTGCTGGTGGCATAGACCGCCACACCGATGAACAGCGTGCTGAGAAATTCCTTTTTATGGACGTGCAGAGGCGAGGCAATATCGTTATAATTGCGTTCCTGCGCGAACACCACACCATACACTGCGGCATAGACGACTGCCAAAATGCACACACGCACACCCGCGCCCGGCGTGCCATGCTGCCCGACCATATAGTAGTAGAGCTGCCATTCCAGCGAGGCGGCCAGTTCCCCCAAAATAAACGCGCGGACACAATAATACCCCGCGCACCGGGCGGGCACGTCGGTCTGCATTCGGATGTACAGATACATGATTAAGATGGATACCGCAATGCAGGGCAGAAACCAGAATTGCGGCACCTGCCCCGTTGCCTGCATAAAGACGCCGAGCAGCAGCAAAAACACCGCGTGGATCGTATACCGCCGCCAGCCTGCTGTACGCTTGGGCAGATAGTACAGATACAAAAGGCAGGCAAGCCAGTCCGCCAGCGCGGTATACAGGCGGGGAATGTTGCCCAGAATTTCCGCTTGCATCAGATGTTTTCCCCCATGTAGTGATTGAGCGCCGCCAAAAATGCCTTGCGCTTGGCGCGGCTGATCTGCACCCGATCACCGTTGACGATGGCGTCCTCGTCCTGGATGCCGTCAACGTGCTCCAAATTGACAAGGTACGCCTTGCTGCTGCGGAAGAAATTCTCCGGCGGCAGCTTCTGCTCCACATCGCGCATGGAGCCGGTGGAATGCACCTCGCCCTGCTTGGTGTGGAACAGCAGGTCGTGGTCGCAAATTTCTACATAATAAATGTCGGAGGCGTCGAGCTTCTGCACACCGCCCGCGCAGGGTACCGTGAGGAAATGCTTCTGGCGGCGTCCCAGCAGCTCCCGCACATGGTTCATCCGCTGGCAGAAAGCGTAATAACTCAGCGGCTTTAAGATATAGTCCAGCGCCTGCACCGCGTACCCCTTGATGGCATACTGCGGCGAGTTGGTGATGAAGATGATAAGCACCTCCGGGTCGGCTCGGCGGATTTCCTCGGCTGCTGACATACCATCCATGAAGGTCATCTCGATGTCCATCAAGATCAGGTCATAGCCGCCCTTATAGCCCAGCGCGATCTCGTCACCATCTGAAAAATGTGTGATTTGAAAATGGCAGTTTTTCTCCTGTTGGTATTTTTCCAGATACGAGTCCAGCACTGCCCGATCCTGCGCGCTGTCCTCGACTACTGCGATGTGGTTCACGATGTGTTCTCCTTTTGGGGGCAACAAATGGGTTTATGTGCCGACGGTTAAACCGTTTGTTTTTCATGGGTATAGGCTTTATCTAATAAGTATTATACAGATTATTTTCCGAATTTTCAATAAATCATTGTGCTGCTTATCCGCCTTGTATACACTTGACAGGTAGAAGCATATACCTCTATCCATGGGAGTGAATCAAAGCTGATTCACTTTTTGAGTCAAGATTTTTGGATGAATCAGAACTGATTCACTCTGGAGCATATACGAATTTGTATGTGTATCCGACTTGATTGCCATGCTTTGGGCGGGAACGTGTTTTGCAAGCATAGCGTTTGGATATCCAAACGCAGATCCTTGGGGCATGCCCCAAACCCCCGACGGCCTACGAGAACAGTGCCGTGTTACATTTGGAAAGGAACAGGTGAAATCATGAGTGGATTTGAAATGCGGGCACAATTTTACCCGCTGGTGACCGACTTGGAACGGCTGAAAGAAGAAGCTGCGGAAGGCGTGCCGTACCCCTTCGTTACGGAAGAATTGCTGGAGCTCTCGCCCAAAGACTACCGGCAGTTCTGCAGCGCCCTGGGTCAGCGGTATGCCTTTGAAACCGACATTCCCAAGGAAGGGTACGATACGGTGTACGGGGCCTTCCATTGTTCTCTGGTTACTGCAGTATCCGAAAAAGAAGCAATTCTCCTGACCAGGGTGGCCGCGCAGATATTCGGCGCCTATCTGCCGGACAAGACACTTCTGGATCTTACGGGGGTGCCGAAGAAGCAGGTGACCCTTGAGTCGTGCCACAACCCGGAAATTCACATCGGGCATCCGGATGCCGTCCGGTGACCGGACGGAAGCGCCGCCGTGTTATTTCCCTTCGGCTGACCGAGAAGGAACTGCAGCATCTGAACCGGCTGGCAGCGCAAAGCGGGTTATCTCGTGAAAAACTCCTGCGGGCGCTGATTATGGGTGAAACCATTCGTCCGCGTCCTTGTACCCATCATGAGGACCTGCTGCGAAAAGTGTCCGGACTTTGTAATAATGCAAACCAACTTGCTCATCAGGCTAATTCTACTGGAAGAGCAGAGCAAAAAAGCGTGGAAAAAATGATAGAGCTAACACGAAAGGTCTACAATGCTGTCAAGATAAATTGGTAAAAGATATATAAATATAATGGCCAAATGACTTATACGTTGCTGGACAAAAAGGAATCTATATCTGTGATTTTAGGTATTGGAGACCCATCGCCTAATTTCTGATACTCACCATCTGTAATTAATATTTCAAAAGTGCGTTGTCCAGGCCAAGCTTTGAGTATCCGAACAGACGAAGGCACACAATGCTTAATAGCATCGCCGATATGAGAATCCAAATTGGTTCCGAGTATAATTCCAACCAACTCGCCAGGATTATAGTCGAAATAATTTGATGTTGATTCTTCTACAATTCGCCACTCTCTTTCATATTCCCAGCCTTTTTGTTTTAAAAACCAATTGGAATACACCATTTTCTTACAATCTTCTACTGAGGGTTCAAGCTGATTTTCCATTGTCTCGGTTTTCGGTTTGGGTTTCCTTTGGAAATACTGGACCTTTTTTGCGGAACTAAATTTCCCATCTGTCCTAAAGCATAAGCATGCGCCGGTATAATTCCCTGCATAATGCGCCCATAGTTGGGGAGAGCATGGATCATCAGAAAGCGAAAGAATCCTATACTGGGCCTTGAGTCCTCCAATGAAGGGGTCTTCTCTATCTTCTTGCTTGTATATAGAACTTCCCGCATATCCACCTACGGGAATATCAATTGCAGCTCCTTCCAAGGGATCATTTAGCTCAGTATATCTAGGGAAATACAGTCTATGAGACATAAGAATATCAAATAGACGAGAAATTTGAACAGCGGTCGTAAGTGAAACATATTTGTATAAGTGCTGAGGATACGTAGAAGGTTGCTGGTCTGCAATGGATTCCGTGCTTGTATCGGGATTCCTTTTTATTTGTACAATTGTTTTTCTGAAAGCGAACATTCCATTTAAAAGCATTTTGATTTTGACCTCCTATATCCTGAATTCTTTTTCTGTCTTTAGACCTTTTCCATAACCTAGGATGTTGAAATAATTATATCAGGTGAAGAAAACGACATCAAATTGCTTAACCATGGTTGGCCCATCGGGCAAACAGTACGGGTGTGGCCGGTCAGGAGAGTGTTAACAAAATGATTCAAATCTCCCGGGAAATCTGGAAGGAGGTGAAAAATCAATGGTAAAGAAATATCAGGAAACCGCCAATTTTGTATCCGGTGTACTGGATGTTACTGAACTTCAGAATATTTCGCCGTTCATGAGTAAGCCGCAAAAGTTCTCCATACAGCGGGTGCTGGTGCTCAGTGATGCTGACTACCAGTTGTTTGTGAATGATGACTTTCGCAGACCGCCCGTCGTCATCCGCGCCAAACAACGGTACATGGGATTTGACGTAAAGAAGAAAGCTTGGAACTGCCTGCTGGTGGTGAGCGAAATCAGCAAAGACGGCATTCTGGTGGGAAAAGAGCCGGACGCTGAGCGATACTATATGGCCTATGTCCCTGACCACACCACCCTGAACCTGCCGTCTGATCTGCCGGTGGAGTTCTGGACCAACGTCTGTACCACCACGCTACAGCTGCAGCCTTCGGCAGAAGGCCATCCCCCGATGACGGAGCAGGAAAACCGCCAACAGCACTTTGCGTCCTTTGTGGGGATGCAGCTTTCGACGGTGTGCTTTGATCTGCGCTTTATGTCATATGACTCCGAAAAGGACGAGATGGTGACCCGCCTGTATGGTGGCCCCCACGATTACATCGAGAGCCGTGGAACGCCGGAAAAGATCGCCAAGGAAAACCACTTCTCGGGCAAGCTGCGAGGCATCTTCTTCAATATGGACTACCGCAACATCAGCCATCCGTGTCTGTCGGAAGAAGCGCCGCAACCCAAACGGAAAATTCCGGGAAAATCCAGAAGGGAGAGTGTACGCTGAAAAAATGTGTATCATCTTTCAAGGAAAGACGAATTGCCAGCTGTATTGACATTCATATAGTGTGAAACAATTCATTGCTGAGGCTTTGAGGGAGCGAGCTTCTCGATTATATCTTGAAGGCTTTCAATCAACCATGCTTTATGTGTGTTGTTGACAATTTTGGAAGGCAAAACGACATTTTCCAACTTTTCTTTTAACATTTTTGCGGGTTCTAAGTCATCTTGGTAAAAGTCACTTAGATTTGAAAAATTATAAATTAAGCTTATACTGTGTCTAAATGCTAGCCAATCATCAGGAGGTGAAAAGCGGAGCTTTTCGAAGAGAGCGTCTATGTTGAATTTGGAAAGAAATGCTTTTTCAGATGGGAAAATGTTTCGGTTGCTAGAAACATACTCGTAGAATTTTTTACCCCAACCATCATTTTCTTTAAGCAATACAGCTATCTGGGTGTCATCTCTAGCGTGAGATTTCTCTTTCATTAAGGTCATTAGCTCATCACATTGTTGCCTGAAGATTGGATAATTAGGAGAATCTGATGATAGGAAGCTTCCATCGAACATTGATAATTCCAAGTAACGCAGATCCTCTTTTGAGAGAGGTTCCATATTGTTTACAGCATTATAGACTTTTTGAAAAAACTGGTCTATGTCAACTGCAAAACCAATTTCAGAAAGTTTGTAAGCAAAGGATAGTAATTTGAATAACTCAACAAGGGTATAGTCGTGAGTTCCGATGCACTCATAGAGTTGATTATAGAGATCTTCAACCGCTGAGTCCGTCATTAACCAAAATTGAGTTGTTTTCTGAATGGGATCATAACTTTTTTCTCTTGGCTTAGTAATTTCGTTTTGAACATACGTATTAATGGTGGATACGACATTTTCACTGTTGAGGGTGGACTCAAATATGTAGTCCTCAACGAACTTAAAGCCAAGAAAATATCCGGTAAAGGCAAGCGCCCTTTTAGAATAGGAACATTGAGCATAAGACTTTCCATCGTCCCATTTGTACCGATGACCTCCCTTCTTTTGTTGTATTGTGCTATGCAAAATAGCAACAAATAAGTCTTCTAACAATTGCTGTCTATCGAGCGGGTTAATGCTTTTGTCAAATGGAAGATTCCAGATGCGGATAAGCGTTAGAAGAGCAGCTTGGAAAGAACGCAAATTCAAACAATTCTCTTGTTGAAAAACGTTCAAGATTTTATCAAGAGACTGGGTCAGGACTTCTTTGACTTCGTCATCCAAGGAACTCTCGTCAATGATGCAAGGAAGCGTTTTTTCCAATGTGGGGCGAAAATAGAGTTCTTGTCCCACCAGTTTTTCCTTGATTTCTTTATACAACACATTTTCACTGAATAACTCTGCAGTGTGCTGCCTTAACTGATCTGGTGTAAATTCAGTGATGTGCTGATCAGCAAGTTTGTCCTGTGATGTAAAGTATGACTGGGAGACTTTTCGTACTTTTTCTGTTAGATGTAGTTGGGGGTTTAGTACTACCTGATACTTGGCTTCCAAATCATTACGCAAAGACATTTTTCCGATAGCCTGCTGATTGGCCACAATAAGAACTTTTTCAGATTCGTGTTCAACCAAACTGTTGATATAACCTAGTATTTCATTGATAGGCAATGAGCAACGTTCTAAGTCATCAAAGATAAAAATACGTTTTCTTGAATCATTAAATTTTTTGAAAATGGTATCCCAAGGAATATCTTCTACAGGAGATTTGAAAAATGGTTCGAGAATGGATATGCCTGTGGCATTTAGTAGAGTTTGGCCTATTGGAAGGACAAAAGAACCGATAGCTGGTAAACATTGCTTTGCAACAGTCCTTTTATCAGAGGGAAGCTTATTTGTCAAAATGGAAAGCGCAATCTTTTGCGAAACAGTGTCCGTAGAGTTGACGCCGTATAGAGAAATGTATATAGGCATATAGCCAGAACCTTCGAGGGTTGGGATAATACTTTTCTGGATGAAGTATGTTTTACCTGTTCCCCAATCACCATCGATGAGAACTGCATAGTTGTATATTCTGTTCTTTACATAGGACATGATTTCCGCAGTAATTGCATCTTCGTTCAAATATTTATCCATGTTCAACCTCCCATGCCAAGTCTTTGAAAAATATGCCTTTAATCGATAACTCAATGAAATATCTGGTATCAGTATAGCACAAGAGGCTATATGCGACAATTTACATAACATAAGGAGGTTGTATGCGGGATGGCTTATACATCCATTATCCCCGTCCGCTGCCTGGACCGAGCGGTGGACTATGTGCGGGATAAAACCAAGACGACACGCGGTCCCAAGTCTTTGCAGGACGCAGTGGACTATGCCATAAACCGAGAAAAGACGGAGTTGGATTGTTTTGAAACGGGACTCAGCTGTGTGTGCGAAACCGCCTTTGAGGATATGCGAGACACGGTACAACGGTGGCAGCAAACAGCCGGTGTGCAAGGATACCACCTTGTCCAGAGTTTTGCCGAAGGAGAAGTCACGCCGGAATTGGCTCACCAAATCGGGGTCGAGCTGGCCGAGCAACTGCTGCAAGGCCGTTTTCAAACGGTGGTTACCACCCACCTCAACACCAAACACTATCACAATCACATTGTGTGGTGTTCGGTGGCTTTGGATAATGGCCGGAAATACCACAGCAATGCCAAGTCCTACTATACTGAAGTGCGGGCACGTTCTGATGCGCTATGCAGAAAATATGGACTTTCCATCATTGAGACCAAAGAAAGCGAACAGTCCTCCATGCCGTACCACGTTTGGCTGGACGAACAGGAGAATCGTCCAAACTGGACATCTATGGTGCGCCAGGACGTGGATGAAGCGATCTCACAGGCTCTGACCTGGCGGCAATTTCTGCAGTGTTTAAGTCAGAAAGGATACACCTTCCGTTTCAATCGAAAATATCCTACGCTGAAGCCGCCCGGAAAACCTCGTCCGATTCGGTTCAAAACCTTGGGAAAGCAGTACACCCCGGAGGCTATCCAACAGCGTATCCTCTACTCACAGAAAACCTACCCCGCCGAACCACACGTCCGTCATGTCCGGCTGCACGGGACCTATCAGAAAGTGCGCAAGCTCAAAGGCTTGCGCGTTTTCTATTATCGGGAACTGTATATGCTGGGGGTCTTTCACCGTAAACCTTGGCATCCATCCCCGGCCGTGCGGGAGGAAATCCGTCAGCTCGACAAACGAATTGAGCAGTACGAATTTCTGATGAACCGGGATACCCGCACTCTGGCGCAGCTACGGGATCTCCGTGCCCAAACGGAAGCAGAGGTGCGGAAGCTGAACGCAGAGCGCAATCGCCTGTACAAAACCAATCCGGAAAGCGACCAAATCCCGCTGTTCACCCAACGTCTGCGGGAACTGCGCAAGACCATCAAATTGTGCAAACGAATCGAAGAACATTCTCTGGAAATAGCGCAGCGCCAGGAAGAAGAACAGAAGCGCCGTGCCGAACAGGAAAGGAGAAACGCTTATGAACGAAACACAATGGAAACATCGGCTCCAATACGCCCGTGACCACTATCCGCCCGGCACCCGCGTTCGGTTGCTGGCTATGCCCGACGATCCCCAGCCTATCCCGCCAGGAACGACAGGCACGGTGATGGGCGTGGATGATGCGGGGCAGCTTCTTATGAAGTGGGACAACGGCCGGTCACTGAGCCTTCTGCCCGGAACGGATTCCTTTGAGGTGATCAGCCGTCCGAAGGCCAAAGAAACTCATCAGCGCAAAGGAGAAGCCAGATGAACTACGGAGCAGAACCGGCAGATCAGGTCGTTCGCTACTCGCTGGAGGGCACCGAGGTTGCTCTGCGGCTCTCGGGCAGGGCAGCGGTCACCTTTGCCAAGTTTGTGGCCGCGGTGCTTCAGGATCAGAAAAAGACCCACGGCAAAACCAGGCTGGTCCGCCTGCTGCGGGAAGGCAAGCCGCTGAAGTTCTTCTCGGTGGAGAAAGAGCGGATGCGGGAGTTCGCCCACGAAGCGAAAATGCACGGCCTGCTGTTTGTCCCCATGCGGGACAAGACCGATCCCGACCATATCGAGATTGCAATCCTGGCTGACGATGCCTCCAAGGTCAATCGTATCTTTGACCGCCTGCAGCTGGATGTGGTGGACACCGGCATAGCAGAAGCGGTGGGCGAGGTGGCGCAGGACATGGAGGCTGTGCCCACTGAAGCACCAGACACTCCGCAGAAAGACCCTCGGAAGGAGGAAGAAGCACCGGTTTTTCCTTTCCCGGCCCGTCACCAGACGGAGCCGGAACCCGCCCCTCCGTCCATGCCTTCCTCGAACAGCAGCGAGAAATCGCCGCCTATGTGGCCCGGATTCCACGCCGACCAGGTGCGGGCCCGGGGTAAGCGCCCCAGCGTTCGGCTGGAACTGGGCGAGATCCGCGCCATTCTGGCCGCCCGCAAGGAACATTCTCCCATGCCCAGATCGCCCATCCGAATCCGTCGTGACGGTCTGGTACGCGGGTAAAAGTTTTCCGATTGTTTTCAATTGGGGGATGGCTATTTGTGCTGGCGCGTGATACTGTTTCGGTAAAACGAACCAAAGGAGGAACCCCAATGAGCGAACGAGTTATGAAGATAGACCGGAACGACAAAAGCATCCTCATTCGCGCACTCCATGCGCAGTACCGCGAGAGAAAGGCCAAGGGCAAATCCTATACCGAAATCGGCCAGCTGATTCTGCGCATCGATGCCACGGCACCCGGACGTCTGTGCCTGGGGGATGACGAATACCTGTTGGCAAGGAATGCCCTCAATGACCTGCGCAACCAGCGCATTGCCAGCGGCGGTTACACCGATGCCGCCGACGCGGCCCTTGCCAATCTGCTGCGCGCCAAAGTGCCGTTCCATCTCTTCGGCCATATGCGCTGAATTACCATCTATATCCTGCCAGGGAAGTTTTCCCTGGCATTTTTATTTGATAAGGAGGGATGTGTTCTGAATACTGATGATTTCTGGAACCTGCTTGATCAGATGCCGCACCAAAGCAGCAAAGCCCGCCACAAACCGGCAGAACGCTGATTGCAGAAAACACCAACCCCTTGGTGGATCTGGCTGCTGCCTCTTCCGCTGATTTGGTGGGTCGCAGCTGCTCTGGCCATGCGCTGGCAGCCCGGTATGAATCTGTCCGGTCTGCTGAACGCCTGCAATGAGATGCTGGCAGAGCCGCTTCCCTTTGAGTGGAGCAACCAGACCCCGCGCTTCCTGCTGATCTTCACCGGCCTGTATGCCGTGATTGTCCTGGCCGCGTCCAGTGAACACCGTAACACGCGCCCCGGGGAGGAACACGGCTCTGCCCGCTGGGGGAACGCCAAAGAACTCAACCGCCGTTACCGCGATACCCAAGGCCCAAACCTCCTGATGACGCGCAACATCCGCATCGGTGTGGATGGCTATAAGCACAAGCACAATACCAACGTACTCGTTGTGGGCGGCTCCGGCACCGGCAAGACCCGGACGTATGCAGTTCCCAATGTGCTGGAAGCTGGCTGTTCCATGGTCATCACAGATCCCAAAGGAGAAATTCTGCGCAAGACTGGCGGCTTTCTCAAACGAGCGGGATATGAAGTACGGGTGTTCGATCTGCTCAACCCGGATGCGTCCTTCTGCTATAACCCATTCCGGTATGTGCGGGATGACAAAGAGGTGTTGCAGCTGATCACCAACCTGATCCAAAACACCACGCCGCCCCATGCGCAGAGCTCCGACCCGTTTTGGGAAAGTGCGACTCGTTCGCTGACGGTAAAAAGTCAGCGGACAAGCAACAGTTATCTGTTGCTTGGATAACTGATAATTCAACAGGTGGAATGAAGGAGTAACGCCCGGAAACATCTGCTCTCAGCGGGCGTGCATCGGCTGTAATAGCTGATGTGCGAAGCCCCGCGACAACGGCTGAGAGTAGCCGCAATCACCACTTGTGGTGACCGAAAGCGTTCTGGAAACAGATTGTGCTACCTATAGGCCAAGAGTCTATAAAATACCTATGGTTAGAATGTTCACCGAAGCGGGTAAACTGACGAATCCGCGAATGTACGGGTCTAAAAGAAGACCATATAGAAATGTATGGGTGCGTTAAAGCGCAGTCAGTGTGGTTTAGTAAAAATTTTCCCTCTGAACGACCATGCTGTGTTACAGGCACAGGCAAGCTGACAGGCTCATAGCGGAAACCTAAGGGTATATGTAAAGATAGAATTATCGGAACGAGGAAAGGCAGCAGCTTTCGCAAGAAAGAATCTGACGAAGAAAATAAGCAGATGAACTGCTGCTGAAAAGCAGTGGTCGAACCGATGAAGTTCCTGTAATGGAAATGGAGGAATGGCCACAAGTCGAACCATTGGAATCTGGCATTATTCAATCCAATCATAAGGATTCGAGTAAGACCAAAAGGGTCACTTTTCTAATTGGGAGGTGATGCCTTATGCCAAAAGAAAGGAAAAAGAGTCTGTGTATGGACACCCTGCGGCACGCCGAATATTACGGTATGCTGCAAACTTTTGATGACCTATATGCCAAGAGCAAGTCGGGAGAAAAGTTCCCAAATTTGATGGAATTGATATTAAGTCAAGACAACATCATGCTGGCATACAGGAACATCAAA
>OKUY01000089.1_pt1 | contig 29112 bp, 22 predicted proteins | sample 1606731 | NCBI WGS metagenome assembly OKUY01 (sample SAMEA3882540, study PRJEB24775) | human gut metagenome | biome: human-associated habitat; feature: intestine environment; material: feces | place: Netherlands | collected 2009/2010 | reverse complement strand
TGTGAAAATAGGAGGCAAATGCCTTTTATGATTAGCATTTACCTCCTACCCGATTGCAAGCATCGCAGATAAGGAAAAGACGGTTTCTTTGCCACTTTCTTTTCCGCTCCTCGGCTCATGAAAGAAAGTGGCGGAACGAATTTTCATCGCTCCGCCGATATGGATTTCATGTCGTTGCAACCATTCGTTGCTCTATAAGTCTTGCATTGCTGTTCACCAAGTTGATGATGTCGGCATGGTGCTCGGTGTCCTTGTTCTGTAGTCCGTGGCATTGTACGACTTTCATCTGTTCGAGTGAAAACTCCACGGTCTCAACCCTTTGTTCGGCTATTCTTGCTGAGAAGATGATGCAGTCGGGATTGAGAGAGTAGTTTGTACCGCTGCCTACGCAATGGTGCATTGCCTTGCCCTCAAGAACGTGCTCCCTGACGCTTTCAAGCATTCTCACCACGATATTGCCGTCCGTGAACATCAAACCGAAGAAACGGCTCTTCATTTCCTTGAACTTGTCCTCGTTCTTCAATGCCTTGCGTATCTCCTCCTCGGTGCGCTCCTTTTCTTTCTTTGCTCTGATTTTATCGGATATTCTGTCGTGCTCGGCTTCAAGATTGTCGGGACAAATGTAATGTGGACTTCTGATGTCCTTGCCCATTTCTACCAACATACAGATGTAGTCCGCCCATTTGCCGATGTCTGTAATAAGGTAATGGTTGCGGTTGGCTATCTTGTAGGCATTCCAACAAGTTTCCAAGTGCCGTGGGTGGTCTATGAAGTGGCGGACGTGTCCGTAACGACATTGTTTCATCATCGTTTCGATGCGGTGGTCTGTCAGCATCGCCTTGAACAATGTAAGCGGTTCGATGCCGTGAAACGCTCCGTCAAAGCCGTTGCGCCATATCTGAGGAATAACTTTCATATCGGGGCAGACCGGAAATGAAGCAATATGCTGATAGGTGGTGTTGTCCTTGCGCAGTTCAATGTCGGAGTCGTAGCAGAACGTGTCCATATAGATACCCATTGTGCGCTTGCGTGCCATAACCTCCACCTTGCCTTTTTCGTTCATCCAATAGCGTGCCACCTCCCAACAAAAGATGTCTGCCTTTTGTCCCTTGCGGTAATAGGCTTTCATCTGAAATGCTCGCATAAGTTGTAGTCCCTTGCGCTCGGTGAGTACACTGAAATAGGTAGAAGACATTGCCTTCTGTCGCTTGGTGTGCTGCACTTCCAACTTTGCCTTACACTTCGGGCAGACACATTTGTCCGCATCCTCGTCCGTAGTCCAAGCGTGTCCGCAGTCCATGCAAGTGGTCTGTCCGTGCTTCAACTGAAAGGCATAGTGGTCAAGACATTCACGGAATGCCCATTGCATTTGCGCTCCCTTGATAGGTCGTAACCCCTTGTTTGAGGTTACGACTTGCTTCTGATATTTCGTTCTTGGTTTCATAACGTGTCGAATAATGATGGTTGGTGTACTTCTGTTTCCGTTCTCTGTGAGGTGCGCTTGGCGGTATCTCTGTTACGCATCTTGTTCATCTGCTCTTGCTGATATTGGCGGATGGCTTCCTGTCTTGCCTGTGCCTTCTCCTCCTCTGTGAGTTCGATGTGGTGGTTAACAGACACTTGGCAGTTCAATGGTTTTCCTACCTCGATGTCCTTCTCCTCGTAGTAGTGGATGGCTTGCCCATATATCTCGTCATCGCAAAAGCCGTTGCAACCGCTCTTCTGTACCCAATTAAGGATATAGGTGACGCAATCGTCTATGTTCTTGTCGGGGTTGTCATACTTGGCTGCAAAGAGTTCGTCCTCCATTGCTCGCTCCTCCAAATAGGCTTGTATGGTTCTCTTGAAATATTCTGTAGTGTTCATATCTGATGTTGTTAAAGGGGTTGTTACTCATGATAGATGATGTCGCAGTCCTCAACTTCTGTAGGCAGTCCGAAAAACGGATAACGGCTGAAGTAAGGTTCTGTGCACATGTCCTCGTTGTATCTTGGACTTACTATCTCAATATTGTTCTTGCGCATGGCTTCGTCCACCATACGGATTTCCTCGTCTGTCAGTCCGCTTGCATCGCCGTTGATGATGTAGCAGAGTGCCCATGTAGGTATCGCTTCAATGCTTCTGTTCATATCGCTTGTTCTTTAAAGTGTTAATAACCAAATGAATGTTCCAATCAGTACCACCATAGAAAGAATGGAAATGATGATGCCGAAGATGAACTTCACAATTCCCAATATGACTTCACCGACCATGCAGAGAGCCATATATCCCAACCAAGCCACCAAAGTGATGAGGGTTGAGCCGACTGCGGAGAGTAATCTCCACCAAGTCTGTGTTATATTGATGTTTGTTGTCATATAGCCTTGAATTAAATTTATTTGCGGTTCCAGGAACTGAAGGGAAGTTCTCGTTTCTTCACCTTTTTGTCGCTCCCTTTTCCGACATTTTTTTTTGCGTCTTCCTGTCGCATCGGTCGTTTCGTTTCAGGTGCCTTTCAAGGGCGGCGAGGCTGGAAATACAAGGTTTTTCGGAAAAATACTACCCAACGGTGTGGAGATTTTTTCGAAAACCGAAGGCTCGACCTTTTATTTCCAAAGCCCGCTGCCATACCTTTGCACCTGCACGATAACGGTTGATGCCAAAAGGAAAGACCCTGTGGAGGAAAGAAAATCAGAGCGGCAAATGAAAATAGAAACTTCACGGAAGTTTTTGGACTGTACGATTATCGCATACTCATTTCTGAGAAATGGATACAACGTCGTCTTACAAACGTCTTGAAAAATGGAAATCGCATACAAAAATGGCACAGCCATCAGAAAAATTCCGATGAAAGAAGAGTATGGCTTGTCCATGCTTCTTGCATCGGGTTTTCTCCAAGGCTGTGCAGCCAAGCATGAAAGTGGTCGTTGAGGTTTACATCAATGACTTCTTTCTTGCGGTGGAGTATGCAAACAAAATGGTACGGCAAATCAAGGAATGGTGTTTCTTTTGATCGGTTAGCCTGCAACCGACAAAAAGAAGCACTTTTCCTCATGCCGTACTACTGAGACATGAAAGTGTGGTGTGCCACTGTTTCATGTCGTTTGGATTGTGCGATAAAAAATGGAACTGCGAGTTGTGGCTATAAAAGTCAGCCGTTGTCAGCACGGCAAACAAAGAAAAGTCCTTGGCAGTATAGTCTTGAAGTATTTCAAGGCATACCGCCAAGGATTTTTCTTGCCGTGCCATAGTCGGGGAAAGTTAGTCTGAGGTACGATGACTGTCTTTCTGCGACGACGGCTGACTTTTATACAAAACACACGAAAGGATGAGAATATGCAAACAAAAATAGACCATTCAAAACAGGAACCCTTACCACATATGTTTGAATGGATTGAAATGGGAATAGCAAAGAATAGAGAAGAATATGGTTAATAAAAACAGATTTATCCAAGTAAAAAATCGAGGATAAAAAATCTTAAAACATTCTTTATCCCCGATTAAATATCGTACCTTTGCAACCGAAAGAGTTCTTTGGATGGTTATGCAAATCACAGCAGGATGCTACATTCTGTTTATTTCTAATTCGTAACCTCTTCTTTTTATGAGATAAAAACTTATCTCATTCTCAATCACTTATAAAAAATACGTACTTTCCCCTCTGTAAAAGTACAAAAATAAGATACTACGTCACAAATTACTCAATAATTTGCCACAAAAGTACAAATTTTCAGTGCATCCTATCTGCACAGTACTAAAAAAGCCACCAGTTTTACTGATGGCTCACCGATTTAAGAAACAAACTAATCAATTTACTATCCGTTGTATTCCAAACATTATGATTGTTCTAAATACTACAACTCCATCCTGTACCATATAAATGCCTGTTATGAACCAGGTACTGATGAAGCTATCAGAACTTCCTTGCCAGTTTCTCTGCCTCTACCGGCTTATTGGTAGTAATGAAATCAACATTCATTTCAATGAGCTTCTTGATGATAACATCATCATCAGAAGTCCATCCATTTACCTTCAATCCCAATTCATGAGCTTCTTTAATCCACTCAGGATGCTTGAAAAGTATCTTATAACTATAATCAATACCTTGATAACCAAGTTTCTTCACTTCAGCTGGTGTATAATTGCCATTAACATAATAAATAACAGCATTAGAATCCAACTGACGAACCAATGCACAAGCTGCAGAACTGAAAGAGATATACTCCACCTGTTTGGTCAAGCCCATACGATTCACCATCTCCACCGTTTTGCGAGTAAGACGATCTTCGTCGCACTGTAAAGGTTGTCTTTTGATTTCAAGAATCAGTTTTATTGCAGGATGATTCTTCAACTCATTTAAATATTGCTCTAAGGTTGATACTTCTTCTCCATTTTTTAGAAGTTGTATTTTCAAATCAGCATACTTTGAATCAGCAATGATCAAATCATTGATTTTCGGGTCATGGTTGACAATGATAACACTGTCAGCAGTGATATGCACATCACATTCAGAACCGTAAACCTTGGTTTCTGCAGCCTTACGCAAAGAAGCTATCGAGTTTTGGGCCGAACCTTTCGTATCCCAATACCCACGATGTGCTATTATCTGAGTCTTAACTTTTGGATTTGAAATCAGAACAGTTTGCTCATATTTCTCTCCAAAACGATTGGTGAATACCACCGTAATACTCTTGGCATCAGAAGAAGGCAAGGCTCTAAACAGATGCCCGGTAGCAGTAAGACCTTCCTTATATCCTTTGCTCGCAGCATAGGCTTCATCTACATCAACAAACTTCTCCATCTCACCCATGGCTTGTCCGTCCTGCAGCCATTCAACCTTGCAGCTTGGATCCCAATCCCAAACATTTACCACTACATATTGAGGCTGACTCAACATATCACCTTTACCATAAACACGCATCTGATAATCAATGCTATGACCTGTGGATTTATAATGCCATTTCAGCTGATTCCCATCCACATCCATCACCAGATAACCATTAGGCGCTCCACAGCGATTAACCTGACTCTTCCACCAGGCACCACAGGCGGCACCAATATTGTGTTCCAAAAGTTGAGCATCCATGACATTGTTCTGGAAATAATGAGTATGACCAGTCAAGACATGTACCTGATAATCCTTTAGGGCATCGGCCAACTCCTCTGCATTGCGAACATTGCCCTCACCCTCTGTGCTATTCCAAACAGCCGCATGCATATTGAGGAAGACCAAAGAGCCCTTCGGTACAAAACTCAAATCATGCTTCAGCCAGTCTAAATCAGCATCCGTAATAGCCTCTATATACTTCTTGTGACCCACGTAATTTATATTCTTCAACGTAACTACGTGTACTTTACCTATGTTGTAGGAATAATTGACAGGTCCGAAAAAACGGTGATAATATTGCTCTCCATATACAGGTGTACCAAGTGTCATATTATGCAAATCCTGATAACGCTTGTCGAAATCATGATTGCCTATACATTGGAAGGTAGTCATTTTGATGCCATCAAATGAGGCGGCATATTCACCATACAGGTTCATACTGTCAAAAACTAAATCTCCCAAGGTATTGGCCACTACCTCTCTCTCTCGGCTCAGGGTATCCACATAGCCCTTCAAATCGCGGATAGATTCCTGCTTCCAACGCTTCATGTCATGCTCATTCTTTACCTGAGGATCAGAGATGGCAATATAATAAAACTTATCAGATAACTTTTTCCTCTTCTCCAAAATGAAATCATGTCGGCTGTGATCTTTTACAAGTTCATCCACGCGAACGTAAAAGCCTTTAGCAAGGCTCTTCTGGCAGGGAAGCACATAGGATGAAGGAGTGGATATACTGACGAACTTGCAGACATTGGTATCAGTAGGCAATGTCCATTCTCCAAGAGAATTGGTTTGCACAAAACTTCGGCCATTGTTTACAACCACCCCGGCAATCCCCTTACCCTTGATGTCTTTTACCTTACCGGAAAAAACAAAAGAAGAAGCTTGTTGGGCAGCCATACCCAATGGCATGGCCCCAATAGACGCTAACAACAGAATTTTACTCAGATTTTTATTCATCACGCTAAAAACTAAACATTTATCAATTTAATATGGTCAAAGAAAGCCAAAGCCTCTTCTGCAGTATTGGCATCACCGGCAGCCTCCTCCAAAGCTGCAGTATCACTCTCCAGGCAGATGATGTTGGCACAATCCAGTACATGACTCATGATTCGAATTGCCTCCTCTTTGGTCATATGCTGCGACTTATAGCTCTTCTTTACATATTTGTTCACACGCTCCACGGCCTTGAAGACAGCCGGCTTTCTAAATTCTGTTCCTGAAGAACTCAACCCCACCTCTACCTCATAGGTGTGGGTATAGTTACAGAGGAAAGTATTCCATTTCTTGGTAATCTCACCACCTAAGAAATGCTCTTCATCAAAAGCAGGCTTGACATTGGGAATCTCCCCACCATATACTTCGAGCGTAAACTCTTTCTTGTCCTGTGCAGCCATGTGGGCAACAGTACCCATCAGAAGCGCTGCAATCAAAAATAGTCTTACTTTCATTTTTTCAATCCTTTCATTAAACATCTAATCAATTATAATTCTGGTCTCTTCTGCCAGATCAGTCGGGTATTGAAATCATCACCACCCATCGATTTCACAGCCTCCAAATAATGTTCACGATTCATACGTTGCAAGATAGCTGGGTATTTGAAACGATATGGCATATGCAATGAAGCATCTACACCTGGACCTTTCGGTACATCAGGATAACCGGTACGATTATACTCAAACCATTGCTGGAAATCAATGAAGAAGAGTGCATAGAACTTCTGTTCCATGATGCGGCGAAGCGTTCCATCATATGCTGCCTTCCCGTTATCAAAATACCCGTCAGGAACCTCAACTCCCCATTGCGTAATAGCTGCAGCAACAGCTTTTTCATAGAGCAGCTTGGCATCATCAGAGATAAGACCGCGTTGTGCCAACTCTGCCTTGATGAAGAGTACCTCTGCATAGGTGAGACACTGTATATCCTGTGGCGCTGTGGCCAGATTTGCCGCATTTGGAGAAGAAGCAGTAAATGTAGGCTCCACATCATAACCACTAGGCAAACCGATAAAGGAAGTAACCTCTTGACCGGTTTGAGGATCCTTATTGGTAGCCTGAGTTGCAAACACTTCCAGACGAGGATCCTTCCAATCCTGAAGACGATCGATGAAAAATGCAGAAAGTGACTTGTAGGCAGAAAGGTCTGATGGACGTGTCATTGGAGCTTCATCAGGAGCAATTCCTGAGATACGTACCTTAGCATTGTCATCATTCGATTCAAAAACCGGATAAGTAGTAGGATCTGCCAACATCTTCTTCAACTCTGCCTTGGCCAAATCACCCAATTCCTTGGAATCTATGACACGCAGCAAAGCGCGCAAACGCAAGGAGTTGGTAAACTTCTTCCATTTCAGGATGCCCTGCAAGTCAGAACCGCTGCTGCAATACATCTTGTCACCATTGGTATTGAACTGCAAACCTTTTTTGAGATTATATATGCTGTTCGCCACATCCAAGCTGTCGATGATAAACCTGTAGACATCAGTCTGAGACTCAAACTTTGGATAGTAGAGCTGTTCCTCACCACGGCATGATTCCTGTACAGGAATATCACCGAAGGCATCTGTCGTGTTCTCAAATATCCAGCATCTGAGGGTCAATGCAATTGCCTGATAGTTCGGATCTCCCACTTTCACGGCTTCGTCATAGATGGCCTTGGCATTGGTATTCCATTTGTAATAATTGGTCCAGACGCCATCACCTGCCGTATCACTGATGTTGAACCAGCCCACACCGCTGGTGGAGTTTGTTGTTACAAGGCACTGCATCAACTGGAAGGTCCAGCTATTGTATCGGGTCCAGGTGTAAGTGCCCATACCATAAATGAGAGGATCCAAAAAACTTCCAGCATTAGCAGTATTCATACGGGTTGGATCCACATTGGTATCGTCCATTGATTCGCATGCCGAGGTCATCAGCATGAAAGGAACGGTCATCAGCGTCATTATATTTCTAAAAATCTTTTTCATCGATTCTTTCTTTTTTTGTTCATTACATCTTATTCTTAACTAGAAATCAACTTTGAGATTAACACCCCAGGAACGACTGGTAGGAAGAGTACCCACCTCTACACCTGGTACAAATGTATTGCCATCAAGTGAGGTTGTCTCCGGGTCATACATTGGATAACTGGTAATGCAAAGCAGATTGCGCCCATATATACCCACTGAAGCATTGTTGATGAAAGTATTCTTCAACCAAGATTTTGGCAACTGATAATCCAGACGAACCTCGCGAAGCTTGAGATAAGTGGTACTGAAAGTATTGGTTTCCACATTACCAATGCGGTAATACTCCTTATAATATGACTCCAGGGTGACAAGTTTCTGATTCGGACTATAAGTACCATCTCCGTTATCAACCACACCCGGTGCTATGCAATACACACCAGCTACAGGAGTAATCTTCTGCTTTTCAAAGAGCTTCAGAACATCAGGGTCCGCAATATCCAGGTAGAGACTGGTTCCAGGCTTTCTACCATTCAAGGTCTCAGCCAGGTGACCCTGTTCGCACATCTTGTGATGTGACTGAGAATAGGTCATACCTCCAACCTTTCCATCCCATTGCATGGAGAATGACCAGTTCTTGAATCGCAAAGAGGTATTGAACGCACCCTCCCAGTCTGGTAAGGCACATGCCACATATTCAATCTCAGAAGGACGAGCAGGCAAACCGGCAGAAGTGATAATCACCTCACCCTTAGTATTACGCTTGAGTTTGTAGCCCCAGATATCTCCCGTGGTTCCACCTTTAGTGCCGATGATACTTACATTGCCACTCACATAAGAACCGAGAATCTGACGCTCATCAGCAAATTCTGAAAGTGATTCTATCTTGTTCTTATTGGTTGACCAGGTAGCGGTCATATCCCACTGCCAATCTCTATTCCTGATAGGAGTACCACGGAGTACGATCTCCACACCTCTGTTGCTGACACATCCCGAATTGATGGTACCCTTGGTGTATCCAGTAGTAGGATCAAAGGGAGCATTGAGAATCTGATTCTTGGTGCGATTATAATAATAGGTCACATCCAATCCCAAACGGCTGCCAAATGCTTTGAAATCCAATCCTCCTTCCCAGTTGGTAGACATCTCGGGCTTGAAGTCGGCATTATAAAGTGTACCTGGCTTAACCAAAGAACCCGAGAAATCACTAGTTGTATAGTAAGGTGATGTCTTGTAAGGCTGAGTATCATTACCCACCTGTGCCCAAGAAGCGCGCACTTTCAGCAGATTCACCCACTTTGGCATTTTCATCATGCTATTCAACACACCACTCAGACTCACAGAAGGATAGAAGAAAGAACGATTCTTGCGCGGCAAGGTAGATGACCAGTCATTGCGCCCTGTTATATCCAGGAACAACATCTCCTGATAAGCCAGATTAGCCATGAAATAAAGCGAGTTCACACGCTTTTTGCGAATAGTGGTACCAACCAATGGATTTGAAACTCCATTGGCCAAACTATATACACCAGGCGTATTCAACCCGGTAACAGAAGCTGACAACAAATCATAATACGACTGCATCATGTTACCACCCGCTGAAGCATTCACGTTGAGTCCGTTCTCGAAACTGTTATGGTAAGATAAAAGTACATCAGAGTTAACCTCATAGTCAAAGATGTTTTGCTTCTTGAAGAAACCGGTAGGGAAAGCCTTGTCATCCCATGGTCTGTGCTGCTCCTGCTGCTGAGCCGTAGCCTGTAAACCAGAACGCAACTGCAAATCAAGGAAACGATTGATGGTAAAATTGGCAGAAATATTACCATTGAAACTATGCTTCTTTGCAGGGTTGGTTGCCTCGTAAAGCAAAACATACGGATTAGGAAGATAACTGGAGAATGGACGTATCTGCTTGATATTCTCCTTACCCTTGTACCACATTGGCTTAAACCAATCGAGGTTGAAGTTAGGATTCATGAATATCAGGAAATAGCTTAAGGAGTTAGAGTTATAGGTAAGCTGAGGAGTATTCTCCACATCTCTGTAAGTATAACTCATACGTGCATTGATCTTCACACGCTTGGAAATCTGTTGTGATCCGGCGAAAGCTGCAGTCAAGCGCTGATAGCCAGAGTTAGGCAAAATCCATTCACTCTTACTATGAGTCAAAGAGATACGCATATTGCCTGTACCGTTATTACCAGTCAAGGCCAGGGAGTTGGTCATCGTATGCCCCGTTTGGAACAATCCGGAGTGATTGTCTTTATAGGCTCTCCAAGGAGTGGCCACATCAGCACGACCTTCTTTCTCCGGGTCATATTGATAGAACATCTGGCCATCAAACTTCGCACCAAAAGCTGAGCTTGTACCACTGGTGCTAGCCAAACCATCATCACCTGCACCATAGGAGTAATAAGGTTGTCCAGCCCACTCTGTCCCCTTAGAACCGATGTTCTTGGCTACACCCTGTCCGAATTCATACTGATAATCAGGAAAGTGAGCAGCCTGTTCCCAGGAATTATTGAAATTATAACTGATACCTAATCCCTTCTTGGCTTTCTTACCAGACTTGGTGGTAACCATAATGACACCATTAGCAGCTCTTGAACCATAGAGAGCAGAGGCAGACGCTCCCTTCAATACCTGAATGCTCTCAATGTCATCCGGATTTAAATCAGAGAATCCATTACCAAAGTCAATCGAACCTTCGGAGTTGCCACCGGCACCATAAGAGCCACCAGGATTATTCATAGGGCTGGAAAGTGGCACACCATCCACAACGATAAGTGCGCCATTTCCGTCCATATTCATGGAAACGTTGCCACGAAGATTAATCTGGGTTGATGACAGGGGACCACCGGCTGAAATGACATTCAAACCTGCCACCTGTCCCTGCAAAGCTTGAGACCAGTTGGCAGGCATCGTTGCCGTAATTTCAGAACCAGATACGGTTTGGGTAGCATATCCGAGACTTTTTTCCTCACGCTTGATACCCAAAGCGGTAACCACTACATTATTCAGTTCTATAGGATCGTCGCTGAACTTCGACTTCTGTATTTTTTTACCATTTACAGAACTTTTCTTTTCAATAGTCTTGCTGCTATCCTGTGCAACTTGACCATACATGCTTCCTGCAGTACAGCATAATGTGAGCGCGAAGAAACAATGCTTCATACGTTGCTTTTTCATTTACTACCTTTTTATAGAGAATTCATAACTAACAATTTCTGGTGCAAAGGTAGGACTATGATATTACGTATTGAGGTCAATGAGGATACATTCTATTTACTTTCTTGTTGCCAAAGAATTACAAACAAAGCTAACTTCCACATATACAACTGATTGCAAAAAATTGGAGCAAACTAAAGACAACAGTTTGCAAAACTCAGCCAAAGGAAGAATGCTTTGATGCCTTTACTCCATTACCTGTTGCTGTCTTCCTCTAACCTGTGATACCGTTCATATACATCAAGAGCATACTCCTGCCTGAGCAGTTCACCCCGATGAAGCCCTTCAACCACCTCTGCCGTAAGTCCACAATCACTGAAATCAACAAGATAAGTACAAAGCAACTTGTTGATGATAGGAATGAGATCCTTTGCTCCTAAGCTGCAAGCTAAATCAATGGCCGCAGCCACCACGTAACCATCACAACAGTCAGCGGTTTCCAATCTGCCATCATAGAAGACGAGCATGTCCTTCACCCACGCTGTCGCCTGTTCCTTCAAGGCAGGATTCTTTTCAACATAAAACTCCACATATTCATAAACGTTCATGCGGCAGTAATGGTCAAGCTTTGGCGTTTTCAGGAATTTCGTGAATTCAGAGAAAGGATCCGGATTCAACTTGTAGAGGGTTGGGGCAAAGAGATAATTGGTCGCCAGCCAGCTCAACTGATCTAAGAAATCACTTTCAAACTTCAATACATCCATCAGAAGACGGAAAGATTCCATGTTACCCACCTCTGCAAGAAGGATGATGCTATGACGTATGGCAGCAAACAGTTCCCCTGTCGCTTTCAAATGCTGGTATTTGCCCAAGCCATACCTGATTATGTTCTCCAAGTCCTGACGCAACTCCTCGTGATCTATAGTCAGCAAGAGATTGATGATGTGATCCGGCAGGATCCATTTATAGGCATGAAAAGTCAGATACGACATCACTTCGGGATGCAGCAGCTTGATATGAGTTGGATATGATGGCAATTCGTAGCCATACACTTCCTCATGGATTTCATATTCACAACCCTGAAATTCCTCTTCATGCCAATCCCATCCACCAATATATGCCGTACTATCTCCTACTCGGAACTTGAAGTTTCTGCCAAGATGTTCCTGCATGGTAGAAAGATAACAAGATACCTCCAACCAGTCTTCTGCAAGCAGATAATGCATACCATTCAAGCCCCATTGATATTCAATGAGAGGAACGTTGTCATCATCTTCTTCCAGGATATATTGAGTAATGTCCCATGCATCAACAGGTTCAATGCCGGCTTCCTCAGCAAATTCAATGGAACCATAGATCAGATTGTGAGCCACCTCATATGGTATCTCCACCATCCTGTCATTCTCTTTATCCGAGTAGTACTCAGCAATTTCTGCCAACTTTCTGGGTGATACGTTGAAGAAATATCTGGTTCCTATCAGACCCCTGCACAACTTGTCGATGCAGAAATCCGCACATGTTACAGTTCCCTTTGGGTGAATACGTGTCACGATGACCATAATTTCATCGGCATCTTTCCAGTTGGCATAAGTATAGCATTTGCCAAGAGGAAGCATACGGGCTTTCTCCTTGATATATTTCTCCGGACTCACCGGCTGAGCACCGGATTTATTGTTCTTTTTCCCATTCGTTTTAAATTTATCTTATCTATCAATTTTTCCAGTAAACAAAAGTATTGAACACCTGTCGGCGGGAAGCCTAAACTTCTCTCATTTGAACATAAAGGAAAAACATCTGATCAGGAATAGAACGTTAGTTTACCTTATGTCAAATCCTAGAGACTATTATCAATGAAAGAATCCAATTCTTTACACTGCTTATAGTACGTATACACTTCCTTTATAGAACAAATTTTTGACATCATATATTTATTACATAGCACTTCGAGAGAAGAAGATGTTGAGCCAATGCCATCAAATTACAGGAATTGTATCAGGCAGGAAAGAAATGGGGCGTGAAGGTAGATGGTAAAGTTATCGTGCCACCCCTCTACTGCAGTATAGCGCAACCTGTTGGTGCCTATTGCGCCTTTGAACAGATACCCAAACATTGGGGCATTATGACATTGAAAGGAAAAGTGATTGTTGATGCCAAATATGAGAAGGTGGAGATTCGTGACAATGGAATCGCCGTGGTAACAGGCATCACGGGAAAAACACAGACAAACTTTTAAAGGTAAAAGAGTAAAAAAAGTAAAAGGGTAAAAAGGATTTTTGCTTTTTGAAATGACAATGAAGAGATCAATGCTGTAAGCATGCAATAAAGCAATAGACAAATAGCGCAATACCTATATAGATATAAAAGTTAAGGGCGCTCTATCCTTTAGGAAGGAGCGCCCTTTTCTTATAATCTGACAGGAATCCCTATCTTGTTACACACATATCAATGCGAGAAAAATGATATATATAAATTATTGCCACAAAAACAACATATCCGATAGCAAAATGTCATTTTTAAGGCTAAAAACAAGTGGTTGACCCATATCAAGAAAAACATATTGCAATGATATTTCTCGGCAAAAGATGCCGTTATTCGATAAAAAAGTGTTAACTTTGCACTCGCATTTAAGGAATAACAAATAATAAATTTTAAAAAGGTTAATAATTATGATGACTATTTTTACAATGGCTTTCGCCGCAGTTATGTTTTCAGGTATGGTTCTTTGCATGGGCATGTTCTTGAAACACGTAGTAGACTCAATTCCAGAAATGGCCAACATGAGCCATTCTGTTAGCTTGAGCAAGTAAGAATAGAACACTACGATATACATATATATATATGAATTACTTTAGAAATAGAGAGAGATTTATATAACGATGGGGGCGGGTTTCTTTTACGGAACTCGCCCCTCTTGCTTAATATTCCATCGAGAAGGTGATACCTCTTCGCATCATATCCTTCACAGTTGGCTTCAGTCTTGTCAGGAAGCCCTCCCATGAACGGTTCTTCTGGAAACTCCATATTGCCTCTTCCACAAGAGACACCCATTCTTCCTCTACTCCTCCACAAGCCCATGAAAACTCATCACCATTCGCCCAATTCTGAGCAAGGATATACAGAAAGAACGACTCCTCTATGGTCAAACCATCAGCTTTCTCCGCCATATACGCACTAGCCGCCTTCTCTATTAGATAAGCCATGACCTTGAGCTTACCGCCGGCAGAAAGACAAATAATCGGAGAAAAAAGCAAGGAAACATCAGTACAGCTTAAGACAAAATAAAAAAAGCCATTGCCTAAGATCCAACAATCTCTGTCAATGGTCAACCCTATCTCTTAGCAGACATTTTACTTAAATGCCTGAATATACTGCTTTAAAGCATCACGTAATATCTCTTCACAACTCTTTTTTGTCTTAATCTTAGTGAGCATAAACTGCTCATAGTCTTCATCAGACAAATAAGTCTGAACACCATGTATAGTGGCTCTTTTCTCTGCAAGAGACATCTTCTGTTTCTTTACAACAGGCTGTTCATTGCCAGGACGTACTGCCTGATTCATATTACTAAACGCTGCGCGAAAATCCTTTCCTGCCATAATTCTAAATATTTATAGATTAACAATACGGTGTTAAATTAACAATTAATCGTCTGTAAATCAGTAACTTATATTAAGAAATGCTTATGAAAACTTAACTATAAAAAGTTGGTCAAGTCGCTGATGACCAACATTTATCTGGTGAAACGAATTTTTAAAGCATGTGGGTACACCCCGAACCGAACTTTAATTAGCAAGATTTTCAAAGATCTCTCGTGCTTACAGCGTATAGCTGCTTAGCACATTATTGAATTATTAACGAACTATTGTTTCATAGATTCCGGAGATCTCCATTATCTTACGGAATATTGGGTGTCAAGAATTCATGAACCTTTCTCGCTCATTGTTTTCGATCATCATCCAGATATGCAGCAACCAGAATGGGAGGGTGTTGTTCTACAGTCAGGCAGAGATAGACCATCACCAGGCTTGACCGTCGAAGGCTGGTAAACTTATACATGAGCCGGTTTACATATCTATAGATAAGGATGTATTGAGAAAGCAGGATACCATCACCGACTGGAACAATGGAGATATGACACTTATGCAGCTCCAAGCCATGCTTCGCATCATCTATGCCCATGAAAAAGTGATAGGGGTAGATGTTACAGGCGAATGTTCAGCACGCTTGACTATTTCTCTGAGTTGGAGGATGCAGAGATTAACAACGAGGCAAATGAAGAATTGTTAAGGATGATTCTGGAGGAGAACCATCCTTAGCCTTCTTAAGCGTAAGCTTGAAGAATATGGTCTAGCTCGTCGAGTTCTTCCTCCTTTGTTGCCCAGCTTGTAACGAATCGGCAGATGATTTCATGTTCGCTCTTTCTTTCCCATATCTCGAATGCTACTTTTGGGGAAAGGGCCTCGTAGAGGGCAGGTGAGAGTACTACAAACTGCTGATTGGTTGGAGAATCGTAGGCAATGGCGATACCATGCTTTTCGAAGATGCTGCGGATGCGGGTAGCCATAGCGATGGCATGGCGCGATATCTTGAAATAGAGCTCATCCGTAAACAGCGTGTCAAACTGGATGCCGAGCATTCTGCCCTTGGCAAGCAAGGCTCCATGACGCTTTACGTTGGTGAAGAAGTATTTCGGTGCCTTCATGCCCGAGAATACCACAGCTTCTCCCATCATGGCACCCACCTTGGTTCCGCCGATATAGAATACATCACAATGTTTTGCAAGGAATGGCAAGTCATAGTCGCATGCCGCTGAAACCAGACCGTATCCCAGTCGGGCACCATCGATGAAGAGACGGAGGTCATATTTCTGGCAGGTTGCATACAGCGCAGCCAGTTCTTCTCTGGTGTAGACCATTCCGAACTCAGTCGGCATCGAGATATAAACCATGCCTGGCTGCACCATGTGAGGATGCGATTCGTCGGCTAGGAAGGTATCCATATAAGCTGACAGGGTGCCGGTTGTCAGCTTGCTGTTTTTTCCTGGCAGGGTAATGACCTTATGCCCGAAAGCTTCTACTGCTCCTGATTCATGTACCTCGATATGACCGGTTTCCACACAGATTACTCCTTCGCATCCCATGAGGACGGAATCAATGACCGTGGTGTTGGTCTGCGTACCGCCTATCAGGAAGAACACTTCTGCATTCTCATTGTCCACAGCCTTGCGGATTTTCTCTTTTGCCAATTCTGAGTATGGATCAAAACCATAACCAGATGTTTTATCACTGTTTGTCTTGCCAAGAACTTCTAGAATCTCTGGCAGCATACCATTGTTGTAATCACTTTCAAATGAAATCATATTCTTAATATTACGTGTTTTAATTTGAACTAATTTCTTTATTCTGTTTCTATTTTTACTTCTGTCAGTTTACCCGTCTGTGAGTCGATGATATAACCATACAGATTGCAAAGGTAATGATATCACCCTTAGAAAAATGGGAAGCATGCAAAGTTAAGAAAAAAAATGGTTAACAATGGCAAATAACCAAGAAAAATTCCATGAAATAATAATTTTTTATAAAAAGAATATTATATTGGACCTTTTCTTGCGTAAATAGAAAATTTTAGTTACCTTTGCACGAAAAGCACTACTTGGCATGAAAATTCAAGAAGTAATGAAATGATTTGTGTTCTTCAGCGACCAGATGTCATAGAAGAAACGGATGAAAACGCAAAGTAAATGAAAAACTAAAATGAAAAGAGAATATTAACAAATGGAACAAGAAGAAAAGAAACAGAAATCTCAAGTTGCAGAGAATCAGGCATCATGCTCGTCTCAGCAGCCAGTTGAACCACATCCTTTTATTTCTGTCATACCGCTGGCAGTCCTTATTACTCTTATCGTCCTGGTTGTCAAAATCTTCCCTGATGATGCCTTGGCTGGTGCCTCTCAGGTGGCCCTCATGATAGCCACAGCCGTTTGTGTAGCACTCGGTATGGGCATCTATAGGATGAAATGGAATATCTTTGAAGAGATGATCAAAAAGACCGTGGGCGATGCCGGAGTATCTATCCTGATCCTGCTGCTCATCGGAATGATGTCAGCTACCTGGATGATCAGTGGTGTGGTACCCACATTGATATATTATGGTGTACAGATCATGTCGCCAACCTTTTTCCTTCCCTGCGCATGCATCATCTCCAGCATCATTTCTGTGATGACGGGAACCTCATGGACCACTATTGCCACCATCGGTATTGCTCTGATGGGAATCGGTGATGCCCTGGGAATACCAGCCCCCTACACCGCTGGAGCCATAATCTCCGGTGCCTATTTCGGGGATAAACTCTCGCCAATGAGCGATACCACCGTCCTTGCTTCGAGTATAGCCGGAGCGGATCTCTTCTCACATATTCGCTATATGCTCTATACTACCATACCAAGCATCCTGCTCTCGCTGGTACTCTATCTCATCATCGGACTCTGTTATGATTCCAAGCCAGTGGATATCAGCCAGTATCTTACCGGTCTGAGCCATGGATTCAATATCTCCTTGTTTACGATGCTGGTTCCGGCTTTTACAGGATGGCTCATCTACCGCAAGACTCCATCTCTCATCACCCTTCTGCTTTCAGCCCTTTCAGCATGCATCTGTGCACTCATTCTCCAGCCGGAAGTACTTGTAGGGATAGCAGGTGAAGACAGCATCTCTGCCAAAAGCCTCTTTGAAGGAATCATGACCACCTGCTATACCCATACCCAGGTAGATTGCGGTATGGCGAACATCAATGATCTCGTAGCCACCCGAGGTATGGCTGGCATGCTCAATACCATCTGGCTCATCCTCTGTGCCATGTGTTTCGGTTCATGTATGGTAGCCAGCGGCATGCTCCACGCCATTACCCACATGCTCCTGAAAAGCATCCACAGCACCGTATCACTTGTCTGCAGCACAGTGACATCAGGCGTCTTGCTCAATCTCGTTATGGGTGACCAGTTCCTGAGCATTATTATGAATGCATCTATCTATAAGGATGAATATGCCGAACGAGGCTACCGTCCGGAACTCTTGAGCCGAAGTACAGAGGATAGCGCTACCGTAACGAGCGTATTGGTTCCATGGACAGCCTGCGGTATGACGCAGAGTACGGTTCTTGGTATCCCGACACTTGTCTATCTCCCCTTCTGCTTCTTCAATATCATCAGTCCTTTGATGAGTTGTCTGGTTGCCATCCTTGGCTTCGTACCCAATCCACAACCCAGGGAAAACAAAGCATCTGCAGCGGAAGAGACTGATATCCATTAATATTAATAGGAGATTCATTGATTCCCAATGACGGCAAGCAGACGCCGATAATCATGTGCTTTATGATGTGTGTACGCAAATAGGTTGCATAAAGCGTGCAATCGTTTGCACAAAAAAATGTAACCTTTTTGAAACTTTTTCTTGCTTCGTATTGGATTTTCTCTTAAGTTTGCAGCCGAAAATAGATACCAACTAACAAACGAAGGCTAAGTTTAATATAAACGAAACCAAATATAAAAGTAAAGATATGATGAAGCAAACATTCATAAAATCAGCTATGTTGCTGCTGCTGATCCTTTCAACGGCAACGACGCGAGCGCAGGAGGTCGCTCTGAAGACCAACTTACTGGGATGGGCTTCCACATCTGCCAACGCCGGCATCGAAATCGGCACGGGCAAGAAAACAACCTTCCAACTCTTCGGCACCCTGAACCCCTGGAAGTTCTCGGGCGACAAGAAGATGAGATTCTGGAATGTTATGCCAGAATACAGATGGTACACCTGCCAGAAGTTTGGAGGCCATTTCTTCGGAATTCATGCCTTAGGCGGTGAATACAACATTAAAAACATTGACATGCCCTTCGGCATCCTGCCGAAAACTCTGGAGGGCAGGCACTATGAAGGCTGGTATGTAGGTGGAGGCCTCACCTACGGCTATCAGTGGCTACTCAATAAGCACCTCAATTTCGAAGGGTCTATCGGTTTGGGATATGCCTACAGTCCTTACAAGCTTTACGGACGATGCGAAAAATGTCTCGACAAAGACCACCGCAACTATGTGGGCCCTACAAAAGCCGCACTATCTCTCATATACGTGTTCTAAGAATTTAATTTAACTGTGGTTTTAAACTGACAATATAAACACGTAATAACTAGACAGAATACAAAAAAAAATAGGGAAATCATAATATGGATAAAATGAAGCTTTATGCGGTCATTTCGCCCCTCTGCATACTCCTTTCTCAGGGCATCATGCCTGCTCAGGCTCAACAGCTGGCAGGGGGTAAGATTCAGGTAGAAAGCGTCTTGGCACGCAAGAACGGCAACCGGATGGACGTTGCCTTCCGTATGAATCTGAACGAATTGAAGATGAAATCAGAGCAGCAGATTGTTTTCACACCGGTAATGGTAGGAACTGATTCTATCGCTCTCAACCCTATCATCATCCAGGGTAGAAACCGGGCTGTAAGATACCGCCGACTTGCCGACAGCAAGAAGAATCCGCAGGCACAGGTTCTTACCCGCAAGAACAAGACCAGTCAACAGGTTTACTTCGCCCAGTCTGTTCCTTATCAAAAATGGATGAAGAAGTTCAAACTCTCGGTGAAAGAAGATCTCTGCGGATGTGGCAACCTGATAGAACAGGACAATACGCCGATTGCGGATATCGACCGTACACCGAAGATTACGAAGGATTTCTTTGTGCAGCCGAAGGCGGAAGCCAAGAAGGTGAGAGCCGAAAAGGGTGAAGCCTATCTCAGCTTTGTGGTTAACAAGAGTTATATTCTTGCCAACTTCCGTGAGAATGCTACTGAGCTGAAGAAGATTACTTCCACCATCGACCTGGTGAAGAACGATAAGAACGTTGAAATCACAGATATTGATATCCATGGTTTTGCTTCGCCTGATGGTTCGTATGCCAACAACAAGCGCCTTGCCAACGAGCGTGCAGCTGCCCTCCGTAAATATGTGAGCAGCCTCTACACCTTAAACAGCAAGCTCTTTACCTATCAGGCTACACCGGAAGACTGGGAAGGATTCAAGAAGAAGATTCAGGCTAGTCATCTGGCTGATAAGGAAGCGATACTCGAGATAGCTAACTCCTCGCTGGCTCCCGACGATAAGGACCTGAAGATCAGAAAGCTCCATCCGGCTAGTTACCGCTACATCCTGGATCATATCTATCCTCGTCTCCGTCATAGCGACTATACGGTAACCTACACGGTTCGTCCGTTCAGCATCGAAGAAGCCAAGGAGATATTGAAGACCAAACCACAGCAGCTTTCTCTGCAGGAGATGTTCCTGGTGGCACAGACTTACGAGCCGGGTTCGCCAGAGTTTAACGAGGTATTCGACATCGCCGTCCGCCTCTTCCCTGATGATGAGACAGCGAATCTCAATGCCGCCTGCACCGATTTGCAGAAAGGTGATCTTACTTCTGCCGAAAAGCATCTTGCCAAGGCAGGCAACTCGAAAGAGGCAGAGCGTGTAAGAGATGTCTTCAAGCAGACAAAGGAATTGGAATAACAGAAAATTAGAGAATAACGATTATAAACAAGCTTAACTTTCAAAAATTATGAAGATTAAACATTTATTTGGCTTGGCTGTCATCGCAGCTATGACAGCAAGCTGTTCAAGCAATGAGGACCTGGGAACCGCAGGTCCAGGTACTGGTACTAATGAAACTGGTGTTGGTTATGCAACTTTCACCATCAACTTGCCTTCGGTAAGTGGAACTCGTGCTGCAGATGCTGGTGGTGCTGAAATGAATGAAGGCACAGCACAAGAGTATGCTGTAAGCAGCGCAACTGCCCTTATTTTCCAGAAGTATGGTTCAGATGAAGGCTCTTGCAAGTTTGTTGAGAGCGTAGATTTACCAACAGCTGCTGCAGATTGGACTGACGATACTACAGGTGGTATCACAACAACTTCTAAAAAGCTGGTAGCAAAGCTTACTAATGTGGATACCAAGAATCAATATTATGTTTTGGTTTTGCTTAATAACAATAAAACTGGTGGAGTAAAGGTAGCATTGCCTACTGTTGGTCAAAGTTATAATGAGTGGAACAGACAAATTTTGAGTCCTTCAGTAGACGATTTGGCGGCTGATAATAACTTCTATATGGCTAATGCTCCGTTGAAAGGAACTGCCTCACCAACAACTTTGGTTACTATTGATAAAAAAAATATTTATCCTACCAAGGAAAAAGCAGAGGCAGGAACTAGTGCCGCAACAGTTTATGTAGAGCGTGGAGTAGCAAAGATGACTGTTGCTAACCCTGGAACAAAAACTGTTAAGGATAAGGCAACAAATACTCCTACACAGAGTACAGTAGAATTCAACAATTGGGCTTTGGATATCACAAACAAGAAGACATACGCTGTTCATAATATTGATGGCTTGAGCACAGATTTCCCTGCCATTTGGACTACAGAACGTTTCACTGGTACTAACAACCGAGTTTATTGGGGTACGGATCCTAACTACAATTTGGCTGAGCTCAATATTGCAGATGTTGCTAATGATACCAAAAGAAAAGAAGAATTCAATATTATCACTGCTACAAATGGAATCAACAAAACCTTCACAGAGTCAGCATATTGCTTAGAGAACACCTTTAACTTGGCAAACATGTATCAGGGTCAGACAACCCGCGTTATCTTCAAGGCAACATATACTCCTAAGGATGATGCAGGCAAAACCCTTGCAGAGTCAGATGGAACTTTCTACACCATCGGTAATATGACAACTATCCTGAAAGAAGCAGACTTGAAGAAAGCTGTAGATGCAGCAGCAACTTCAGTTCTCCCAGGTTGTACAGTTGACTATACAAATCTCAAGCAAGAAGGCTCTCATGTGATTACCTTGACAGATATCAAGGATTCTACTGGTAAAACTCTTGTTGCCGATACAGATTATAGTGGTAAGACAGGTACAGAAATCGTTAAAGAGATTAATGATAAACTCGGCTTGAAAGCTGGTCGTCCAGAAGAGATGGTTGGTATCAATACCTATCTTAGGGGTGTTACATATTATATCGCTCGTGTTAAGCACTTCGGCTCATTGACTCCATGGAACTCAGGTGAATCTTATGGAACAGATAACGGTAAGTATCTTGGTCGTTATGGTATGCTCCGTAACAACTGGTATGAATTGAACGTTGGCAACGTCTATGGCCCTGGCTACCCTGGTGTACCTCCAGTAGACCCAAATCAGCCAGATGATGAGAACGAGAAGTATCTTAGCGTCAGCGTAAAGATCCTTTCTTGGGCTAAGCGTTCACAGAACGTAGATTTGTAATCCATTACACATTATTATATATAGCTCAGCCGCTCTAGCGCTAAGGAGCGGCTGGCTATCTCGGAAGAATAAGAATCTATTTATACACTTTACTTTTTCATAAAACAGATAAGCATCATGGCAAACAAGAAGTTTAACAGTTGGATCAAGAATATATGCATGGGATGGGGCTTCATCATGGCCGGCAGCCTGCTAGCAAGCTGCAACGACTTGATGCACGACGACCTGCCTCCTTGTGACATGGGTGTTGACTTGCAGTTCAAGTACGACTACAACGTGCAGCGTGCCGACATGTTCAAAGATCATGTGGGCGGACTCTGCGTATTCGTATACGACGAGCAGGGCAACTTCATTGCTCGCCATGATGCCTATAACGATGCGACATCACAGCCGCTCAAGGACCCTAACTATGCCATGCGAATCAATCTGGAACCGGGCAAATACAGATTCGCAACCTTCGCCTTCCAAAAGAAATACGAAGATGCACTCGCGCAGCCAGGTGCCAAATTCCAGATAGCTCTGCCACAGCAGGGTGACAACATCACCGCCCTCCATGCCCGTCTCGACCGCGAACAGGGCAAGGTAAACAACCAGAGCCAACCGCTTGATACACTCTGGCAGGGACTCAGCAACGAACTGGTTGAAGTAAAAGACCTGCAGGTTACACGCCATACCATCGGTCTGGTTCGTGATACCAAGCAGCTCACCATCAGCCTGCATCAGACCGACGAGCCTGCCAACATCAATGCCGATGACTTCAGTTATCAGATAACCAATGCCAACGGCGATATCAGTTACGACAACTCTCTCCTCCCCGACGAGGAGTTGACATATACCCCATACTACACCTGGACCACTGAGTTTAAGGATACCGAGGGCAATGTAAAGGAGCGCACCGCTCATGCCGCCCTCATGTTCTCCCGACTCATCTGGCATCCGGCAGAAGAAAACGACAAGAACGCCATCCTCACCATCACGAACAAGACTACTGGCGAAGAGGTGGCACGCATCAATCTTGCTGACTTTCTGGCTCAAGGCCGTGGCGCCTTCGAAGCCCGCCATTATTCAGAGCAGGAATTCCTGGACCGAGAGTACGACTACAAGCTCGACTTCTTCCTCCAGGGCAACCAGTGGAAGTATGTGCAGCTCAGCATTTCCATCCTGGATTGGAGCAAGCGCATCCAGCGTGTCGATTTCTAACCGTTTCAGGTGTCAGAGCCCCTTCCGGGCATTTAGCTCATAAGAGTATTTGACTTTAAAAATTAGAAACAATGAAAATACGAGATTTCATTTTAAGTTTAGTTAGTTGGTTTATATTGTTGGTTACAGTAAGTTGCTCTGACGAACTTGGAGGCGAGCGCACTCCCATTTCGTCAGAAAGCAACTTGCATGTACTCGTGCCAACCGTGCTCAGCAGCCGCGGCACCAATCCCGACGATGCTTCCGGCCTTCCTACCTATAATGCCACGGTAGATGAATGCCAGATCAACGACCTGACCCTCTATGCTTTCCCTACAGGAAATGAAGGCAAGCTCCTGAAAAAGACGCTCCCTGCCCCACTGGCTTCGATGATGCTGGAGCAGCATGTAGCTAACTATCAGCTCAATATCGAGCCGGGCACTTACCATATCTATGTGGTTGCCAATATGAACAAGGTGTTGAGTGGTAAGACTATCCTAACAGAAGATGATCTCAAAAAAATAGTACTGAGTTATGGCGTTGGAACAGAACCGGGAATGCCGGTTTCTACAAACATCCCGATGATTTATGAGCCAAAGGATGTAAACGGTAAAATCATCGATACAAAAATAGAAAAAAGTGGTGATAAATATACCGAGGTGGCAGCTAACCTGAAGTTTACATGCGTAAAGGTTAAGCTCAACCTGCTTTTCGACCCTACTGCTGAAGGTTCTGCATTCAAAGGAAAGAGCTATCGCATCAAGGATATTCTGGCTCAAAAGCTTTCTCCTAGCACCACGCTGAGTTGGAATGGAGCATTTAGCAATTCTAATGTTAGCACAGATTATGCCAACGGTTTTGAAAATGAAGTTTATGCAACTTCTTCTGAGGCAAGCAATAAGGGTGGTTATTATAAGGCGGGAGACTGGACAGAGATAGCAGACAATGCCAATGTGAATAATAAGGACATCATCACCCTTGTTCAGGGTGCTACTCCTACAGCTGCTCCACAGGATGCCGCCGATAAGTGGCTTTTCCAAGGCACTTACTATCTGCCTGAGCGTTATATCGCCAATGCCTCTCAGCAGTCTACCCTCAAAGTTAATGGCTTTGTGAATGGTAGCTTTGAGAACAACTATACGATTAAGCTGGGACATCGTCAGGACGAGAGCCCAACTTCCACCGAAGTTCCGACCTTCCCTCGTGGCACCTATTATGAGATTATCGGCAACATCAAGAGTCTGGGAAACATGACTCTCGACTGTAATGTGAGCGTAAAGGACTGGACTCCTGTAACGATAGATGCCGAATTCAACCATACTACTTTGTGGGTAAGCAAGACGAAGGCGAGCGTAACATCTACAACGACAGACTCCATCGACTATGAGTCGAACGTAATGCTGACAGCGGCAGATTTCGGTTGCGATGAAAAGGTAACAACATCCAGTGGTGTGAAAGATGTGATTGTGTTGAGCAAGCTAGATGCAGTGAAGAATCATAGAATCACATTCAAAATCAACGAGGACATTAAGTTCTCCGACTATAATGGAAAGCACCAGGGTACGGCAAAGGTTTGGATTAAGGCTGGTAACATTAAGAAGTATCTCGATGTAACCTATGATGCCTCTCCTTATTTTGAGGTAAATCCACAGGAAGTAACCATCTATTGGGGTAGCGACTACAATACCAAAGTGGTACAGTTTAAGACCAACCTCGGCGGTTTGGCTTTCACCGGTAACGCCTCTTCCACCGTAGGTAAGTCAACCATTGAGGCATCTTGCGATAAACCTGATACTTCAGAAGGAACCTTCAAGATTAAGGCAACCAGTAACCCTGTTACCACGACAGTACATTACCTCACCGTGAAGCCAAAGGAATCTGCAGAAGGCTTCAACTTTGTCAAGAAAATCAAGGTAACGGTAAAGCCTGCAGTAGGTAACTATCGTATCAACTTCCGTGCCATCAACGACCGCACACATTATAAAGGAGGTAATGGAACTGATAATTATGAGGGTACACTTGAAGAGAAAGAGACTCATAATGGACCTGGAGGAAATACCAACTGGGCAGATGGATGGTATGATTTAACGGCTAAGGATGACCGAGTTTACATACCTAACCCAGACCATCATTATACCTATGTCTATACCCAGATTGGTGAGACAACCGGAACTGAAGTCAACTCTAAAGTTTGGAAATTTACAGAACACTGGCCTGGTGATAAAATGGTTGCGGATTATACGAATGTGGGTTGGTATTACGTGGACTTCAAAGAGAATGCCGAGTCGAAATATACAGAGCATGGTGCTACGGGAAAAAAGACCATCAAGCCTGGTGAAACATTGATTATATTCAGTAACAATGACAGGCCGAAACAAGGTTATACGCTTCATCGTTGCACTCACCACTTGGAGCCGGGTATTCCTCTCTTCGACTATGAGGATCGAGAGGGTTGGATTGTCTATGATCCAACATCAGATCCTACTTGGAACATATATGATGCCATGCCAACTATTGAGAACATCAACTTTACCATTTACACCAAATTCCAGACTAACGGATGGTTCAAGGTATATGGTGTCGCCAATGGCAAATATGGTGATGACAATAATAAAGAGCGCGAGTCTTTTACCATCTATGATACAGCGGGTAAAAGTTGGTCATGCAAGAATTTGAATAATGGTTGGTATAAGACTGTGATTACCCTCAAGGCTGTTAAGGGAGACCACGAGAAGGACATCAGAATTATGAAAGATAAACAAATCTCTGACGACAAATCCATTCTCCTTTTCAATGGCAACAGCTATGAGAAGAATAATGACACAGGCTATTACGATGGCTCCTCTTGGCACGCTGGCATGCCAAGAGGTGTGGATTAAATAAGATTAGAATCAGATTTGAACACTGTTATAAATCAGTTTAAGCAATGAAGAAGATCAAACATTTAATGATATGGATTGGATTGCTCCTAAGCCTTGTTTCCTGCAAGGATACGATGGAGGCTATCGGACTCGGCGGGGATGAAATCCCTGCCGAGGGACTTGTCTTGAACCTTCAATTGACTAACTTCACCAAGCAACAGATTGGTACAAGAGCGGGGGCCTCGGAGACATTCAATTCGCTCTGCGCTGTGTTCTATGGAGATAAGGACAAATACTTAGGCAAGACAGATTGCTATTCTACCTTATCACAGCAGTCTGATGGCAGCTACAAGGTAAAGATAACCAATGTACCTGCTGGTACCAAGAATGTACATCTTGTAGCCAATGCCAGCGACATGACGGATGCCGAGGCACAAGACTTGCAGTCTCTCACTGCTGCTGAGAAGAGAGGCCCTCAGCTTGATGCCCCTATCTGCTGGGGTAAAATTTCAATAGATAAACTTTTGGAAGCTAATCCTTCAGTGACGATGTTGCGCCAATGCGCCAAGATAAGTTTGGAGATAGACAATAGCATCCAGAGTAATTTCACTAATGCAGGCTTGTATGTCTATAACACGGCAATCAAGGCAGCCATAGCTCCTGCCAATTATATCGAGCCAACGACCGATGACTTGGCGGAATCTACCGATCTCAGAACGGACAACCCATTGGGCGGCGGTACCGCAACCACCGTGGCAGTAAATGAAACTTCCGCAGGCAAGGCAATGGTGATTATCAAGGCGAATTATAAGAATAGTGTAGGATATTATAAGGTGGCACTCTACAAGGATGCCAACAAGACAACCCAATATGCCTTGCTCCGTAACCACCATTATACCATCAAGGTAACCAAGGTAAACGACTATGGCTTCTCTACGCTTGAAGAGGCTAAGAAGAGTCTGCCAGAGAATAGAGTGGAAGTAGAGGTGGTGGACGATAACCCAGAAATCACCCAAATGATAGCTTGCAAAGACTATGAACTGGGAGTGAGCGATTATCAGGAGGTAGATGCAAGCACAACAGAGGCTACCGTAACCATTGTTACTACCTTGCCAAAGGCAACGAGTAGTGATAGTGCGCTATATAGTGTCACGAGAAATAATTCTTGGATAACCGATTGTCAGCAAGAGACCGTGAATGATATACCAGAGACAAGCAGATCTTCTAAAGGCAAGAAATATACCTTGAAGCTTACGCTTGAAAAGAATAACCAATCAGAGAATCCACGTACAGGAACCATCACCGTTACTTCTGGCGACCTTTCTCTGGATATAACCATCAAGCAGGCTGGTTTCGACTTTAGAAAAGATGATCCTGATAGAACCGTTATCATGCAGTATAATAACTCCACCGTAGCTGTCGACTATTTCAAGTGGTTGGACACTGTGCAAGGCATCACTCCTGAAGAAATGCAAGGGGCTGTGAGAAATGATGGTTTGCATTTCTGCGTGGGAACAGCCAATATCACGTATCTTATCCCTAAACTTAATGGTGATCAGATTACTAAAAAGGATGATAAAATCAAAGTGGAAGAATATAATGATAAGTGGAAGGTAAGCCTTACCAATACTACGGTAAACAAGAATTTGTGGAAGGCTTCATTTACCATCAAGAACCAGGCTGGCATCGAGATCACTTATCCTGTTTATCATACTGGTATCTTCCATAAGATAGATGAGAATTCCAAGGTATATAAAGATTATCAGTTGGCAGAAAACGGAGATAACGAGAAGAAGGTGAAGGGCTGGTTCTATTATGGTGTGGTAAAGGTACAGGGAAAAAAGACCGATAAAACCACCACTACTTATTATATGTTAGACCGCAACCTAGGTGCATCCAACAATGGTTACTATGCCCCAGATGTGGTGGCACTGGAAAAGAACAAGAAAGCCATTGGTGGCTATTTCTGTATCTCTGAAAAAAAGAACACCAGCGATGCCACTCAGGGAAATCTCTCCAGCACCTTGGCACCAAAAGGCTATACCATTCCAACTGATGCCGTGTTCGAAGAATTAGTTAATGCTGGCAATCTGGAGGTGGTACCACAGTCCACATCGTTAGGAGAAACTTACAACTGCGTGCGTATCAAGACGGTGGATTCCGAGTTGCCATACATCTATCTGCCTATGGGTGGATTCTTGGAGGGCGAGAGCCATAAGAACCCTATCCATGTAAATCTCTGGACCAAGACTTTGCTGTCAGGTACGCAGGGCTTCGGTACCAACAGTCCTGAATATGGTTTCTGGTATAGATACTTTGATGTTTACAACAAGAGGATAGGATTATCCAATATGAGATTCGTGAGTGGTAGCAACGGCATGAACAATGGCCGCTACAAGGCGATGCCAATACGCCTGATTCTGAAATAAACATCAGATAAGTGATAAATACAATAACATCTTTTACTTATATATAATTAAAGTATCTAATTTCCGCAACACTATAATTTAATATTTTTTATAAGCACCTGAGCAACAAAA
>OKUY01000015.1_pt1 | contig 86623 bp, 87 predicted proteins | sample 1606731 | NCBI WGS metagenome assembly OKUY01 (sample SAMEA3882540, study PRJEB24775) | human gut metagenome | biome: human-associated habitat; feature: intestine environment; material: feces | place: Netherlands | collected 2009/2010 | reverse complement strand
TTAATATAAGTTATTGATTTACAGACGATTAAATATTAATTTAACGCAGTATTGTTATAAGGTAGGTGGTGATTATATGATTGGCAAACTTGAGGAACAAGCATATTTGCAGACCATTTTGAAGTGGGTTGCACGTCACGATGGTATTTCTGATTCTGCTCCGATAGATAAGTATATGGCTATCCATCAAAATGATCCGAACGCCAATCAGCTTTGGGCTTACTATATGCAAGTAATCACTTGGATTAAATCTACTTTTCCTAAATATCGAAAGGAGATGAAAGGCTTAGACTGGGGTGCTATGTTTGATGAGTTTGGAAGCAACATATATGATACGGAGCAACTAGAGTCTGAAATTCATCGACTGATGGAGGATGATGAAATAATGAAGAAAGCAGGCATCTATCATTATGTGCTGAGTGGTGATTTGCGTGATTTAAGTTTCCGTACTTTTGATAAGAAACAGAAACGTGAGGCTTATGAGCGACAAAAAGGAATCTGTGCCCATTGTGGTAAACCTTTTAAGTTAGAAGAAATGGAAGCAGACCACATTACTCCATGGTGTGAAGGTGGAACGACTGTTTCCGAGAATTGTCAAATGCTTTGTCGTACTTGTAATAGAATAAAAGGAGGAAAATAAATGATGGATTTGAGCTTTTATAACAATGGACATAAAGAGGTATTTTATGAAAAAGGTCTGATGGAAAGACCAATACGTCGGAACCGATAAAAGAACCTAAGCACCCTTCAGTAGTGGTATCTGTAATACGAGTTGCTCATCGAACAACTGAAGGGTGTTTTTGCAATCACATTAATTGCTTTTTAGCCATTTCTGACACTAAATCTATTAGTTCCTTAGCTGGCTCGACCAATGGAAGTACCTCTGTTTCCAGATCAAGAATATGACGGTCTTCATAGTCGCCAGTTAATCGTAAGGAGAAAAGCTGATTGAAAGTCTTGCCATACTTTTTGTCAATGATGTTGTTCCTCAAAAAGACTTTTCCAAACATTTGGATTACGCCATTATGAGTGCTAGCTTCATACTTGTAAGAAATGAGTAAAGCAGAAACAGCATAGTAAGCAGCATAGTATAAACGATTGGCTGCAGTTTCGACATAACCATTTTCTATGGAGCCAATAGCTTCATTATATGTTCGATATGCTTTTTCTAGTCTATATTTTACAATTTCGGTTCTGTCAGTGTCTGTAAGTTGTCCCTTTATCATATTGCAATTCCTTCCTTATTTACGTTATGATTGAATAAGGTATAATGGTTCTCCTCCCATTCTTTTTGGGAGAAGAGTACAGGGTTGATGATTTCATCAATATCCCAGCCTAATTCTCTTAGTGGATAAGAATACTTATCGTAATCTTGAAGCGTAACTTTTGGCTTGTCTAGAAGAATCAATACATCCCAATCACTTCCTTCATGTTCTGTGCCTCTAGCGCGGGAACCAAACAAGATAGCTTTTGCATGAGGATCAATCTCATGCAATCTATTGTGCATTGCTTCTATGATTCGTTTCTTCTCCATATCTATCAATATTAATATATATGTTGCAAAAATACGAGTTTTCTTTCTAATCACCAAATTTTTAACATAAAATTCTGTCTAATATCTTAAAATAAGTGTTTGGTGAGATTTCTAATCTCCATTGTGTCAATAGCTTCGTCCGATAAATAGGTTGTGCTTGTAGATAAGGTTCCAGGAGCTTACCTTATTTTTCCATCACCAAATCAGCGAGCACGATGGCGGATTCCTTCTCATCCCTCGGTGCATCCTTTGACTTCCATGCCACGATGAAGCGGATTCGGGCATCGGTTACCTTGTAACCTTTCAACTCCCATTTGCCTAGTTTCTCCTTCATCTTGATGGAGAACTGGGCTATGTCTCTGCCTGTTGATGGGAGACAGAGGCAATGGTCGTGATAGGTTAGCGGCATACCGCTTCTCAAGGAAAGAATAGCGTCCTTGTGAGGCTTGGAGAAGCCCAGGTTTACATCCTTGTGTGAGAGCTGAAGCACTATTTCGTTGGGCTCATCGTAGGCTTGGGCATCATAGAGATGCTGGGCACTTTTCAGACTGTCGAAGAGATTGCCGTTGGTGTGGATGGTTAGTGTACGCTTGGCACGGGTCATGCCCACATAGTATCGGCGCAGTATGTCATCGGTAGGATGCTCGGGATGGGTAATGAGCATCAGTACATGGTCGAACTCATGGCCTTTTGCCTTGTGGATGGTGCTGACCACGATGTCTGATTTCGAGATATCACAGAAATCTTCTACTGATGATTCAAACACGAACTCCCTCAGGTCGCTGTAATATTTGGCACGATTGGTCTGCTCAAATATCTGAAGGCTGCGGCGCAGATATGGCAAAGCCTGGCTGCTGGCATACTTTTGGACTGTCTGCTGCTTGGCTGCTTCCCAAATATCATCAGGGATGATAGGGGATTTCGTTTCCTTGATGCCTTGGTCTATCTTCTTCAAGAAGTATCTTACCTCTGCCAGATTCCAGAAACGCAAGCCGTCCATTGATTGTACCAGCTTGGCCTTGATGTTATGGCTGTGAAGAAGAGCCAGCATAATGACAGCCTCCTCATTGGTCTGCGTGAGGATGCTGATGGTTTCGTTCTTCTTGCGGGAAGATGCATCGGCTTCTTTTGAAGCGTTACTTCCCAGTAATCGCGTAACATCTTCTAGGATAGGCTGATACATATAAACCTTTTTCTCCAGAATCTCGTATGGATGCTTCACGATTCTTACCTCTCCATCTTCTTGACTCATGGAGATGATAGGGGTAGATTTGATTCGTTGGCGGATGTTGCGGGCAAAGTCGTTGGCAGTATCCACGATGTGGCGAAGGCTGCGGTAATTCTCGGTCATCTCGATGAAACGGCTGTGTTCTGTCTGGGTCAGTTCATAGAGATACCGCGAGTTGGAACCCCTAAACTCATAGATGTTCTGGTCATCATCGCCTACAGCTATCACCCTCATCTCTTCGTTGGCTTTCATTAGAGCTGTGACAAGGGCATAGTCATCCTTGCTCATGTCTTGCGCTTCGTCGATAACGAGCACGGTCTTGCTGATGCGATTGGGTTCCACTTCTCCATTGTTAATCATTTCGGCGGCTTGCTTAACCACATCTCCAGCCTCATCCAGATTGCCAACTCTGCCCAGCAGGTCGAAACAGTAAGAATGGAAGGTCTTGATTTCTACGAAATGGGCGGCATTGCCGATGAGTTGCATCAGGCGCTGCTTGAACTCGGTAGCGGCTGCACGAGAGAAAGTGAGCATCAGGAGTTGTTCGTGCTTTACATCTTCCAGCAGCAGGAGAGAGGCAAGCTTATGTACGAGCACACGTGTCTTGCCGCTGCCAGGACCGGCAGCGACTACGATGCAGCGAGACTCGTGGTCGTCGATGATTTCCTTCTGTCTCTTGGAGAGCATTCCGAAGAGTTTCTTATACTTCGAAGGTGTTACGTTGCGCTCTATCTCAGTCTCCCGGTTGCCCTTGAAGTACTTTGAGATGAAGCGTTGGTAGTCCATCTGGAAGTAATCCTGCACATATTGCAGGGCGGCGTCGTAATCCCTTACCATCAGGTTGGCATATTCGCCCACGATGTGAATCTGCTGAATCTTCTGCTTGTAGAATTCGTTGAGCATGCGATAATCCTCCTGCTTATAGCGCAGGCGAAGTTCCTTGGTGCGCTTAATCGCCATTGCATTGTAGAGTACCAGGAATCCTCCTTCCAGCTTCATGGCTCCTATCTTGGAGAGATAGAGCAAGGCTTCCTCCACGTCCTCCAACTGCAGGGAAGAGAAGTCGGAGAAGAGTGACTGGCTGCAGGATTTCAGATCGTTCAGAAGTTCAACTACCGAGAATTGAAGAGGCTTCTCTTTTGAATCTACAGAAGAGCTATTGTTGCTCTCTTCTGTTATAGTTTTACTTATTTCCTCAGCCAGGCTGTATAGTCTTTCGATGATGAACCGGCAAACTTCAATTCGTCTTTCGAATCGCTTGATGATGGTCTCTATATCCTTGTCTCTTGTCACGATAAGATTGCGGACGCCGTCTTCCTTCTTGTGCGCATATCCCTTCACTGCCAGGAAGTATAGCAGTGTGCGGATCTTCTTTTCGGTTGAAGTGTTGATGCCGTCGTGTACGGCATTGTCATTGAGTTGTTTGTATGTGATGTGCAGCGATTCATCCGGGATATGTTCCAGGATGTATCTTTCCAGTTTGGCGAAGTTCTCCAGCATCTGCTGAGGCTTGCGTTGCTTGTCGCTGATGTCTTGCAGATAGGCTGAGATGTCACGGGTATCGGCAAGGATGCCTTCCTGTCGCATTCGGTCAACGGAGGAGATGACGTCTCGCTTGCTGAGTCCTAGGATGTCGGCGAGGTAATCGATGCGGGATTCAGCCTCGCTATCCTGTGCCTTGGCTATATGCTTCTGGGTGATGAGCGACTTGATGATGCGGATGGCATTCTTCATCTCATCTTCAGAGAACAGGGGTGATTCGGTGAGGCGCAGTCTTGCCTCGTCCATGTTCTTGACGGTGATACCTGTGGCATAGACGTGCGGAATGTTGTTGCCACGCTCTATGTATCCGCTCTGTTCTAGAGCAGAAAGGGCGGTGCGAACACGGGTTTCTATGTCGGATACCGAGTCATCCCAACCGGCTTGGCGGGCTATCTCCAGCGCCGAACAGCTTACGTGTGGGCGCTGCTTGGTAAAATCCTTAACGGCTTTCCATACCTGTTGTATCTCACTGATGCTCAGTTTGGTTTGGTTGAGTAGGATGAAGTGCTTATCTAAGTCCTCATCGCTATAGAGTACATAGCATTTGGCATTGAGGTGTGGATCTCTTCCTGCACGTCCAGCCTCCTGTACATAGTTTTCTAGAGAGTCGGAGATGTCGTAGTGGATAACCAGCCCCACATCGTTCTTATCTACTCCCATGCCGAAGGCGGAGGTGGCAACGATGATTCTTACCTTATCGCTCATGAAGGCATCCTGATTGTGTATCTTCTCATCGGCATCCATCTTGCCATTATAGGGCAGGGCGGATATACCGTCACGGGTCAGTTTCTGGGCGAGTTCACGGGTGCGCTTGGTGCGGGATACGTAGATGATGGTAGGGCAATCTGCCTGTTCCACCAGTGAACGCAGTAGATTGTATTTGTTGCCGTCACTATCTACGTGGATAACGGAATAGTGCAGGTTGGTACGTGAGGCTGATGAGGCGAAGAGCTGGAGGTCGGTGCCCAGCCAATGCTTGAAATAGTCGCAGATGTCCTGCACCACCTTCTGTTTTGCAGTGGCGGTGAAGCAAGATACGGGTATCAGGGTTTGACCATGGTTGCGGGCCATTGCATCCTTGCCAAACTTACGTTCCTGGTATTCCTTGATAAACTTGCCGATATATAGGTAATCCACACGGAAGTCTTGTCCCCATGCAGAGAAGCAGTGAGCTTCATCAATGACGAATCTCACCACATGCCGTGCCATCAGAATGCGCTCGATGGTTTTGGAGCGCAACATCTCTGGTGCAATATATAATAAGGTGGCATCTCCGCTCTGCACTCGTTCGATGGCTAGGGACCGGGAGATAGGGTCGAGGAGACCGTTGATGGTTACGGCATCGGTGAAACCACGGTCTGCGAGGTTATCTACCTGGTCTTTCATCAATGATTGCAGAGGCGAGATAACCACAGTGAGTCCATGTATGGTTCTGCCATCCATCAAGGCTGGCAACTGGAAGGTGAGCGACTTGCCGCCACCCGTAGGAAATATCGCCAATAATGACTTACCATCCACTGCTGCCTGCGATGCCTGTTCCTGCAGCGGTTCGCCGTCATAGGTACGGAAGGCATCATAGCCGAAGAGTTGTTTCAGGTTGTGATGAATGTCGAGCATGCGGTTGCAATACTCGCAGCCATCGGTGCATTGGGTATGGCAGAGCATATAGATGATATGTTCTACTTCGGGATAATGGAAGAGTACCCAACCTGGGGTTACAGATTGGTAATCGTCTGTGCCTATGAGAGCCAAGGCGTATGCCAAGCCGCAAGGAGACTGGGCTGCAAGAGCCGGAATGTCGGCATGGGCGCAAATATGATTCTTGTATTCAGAAAGAATGAATTCTGAAACGTCTCTGATTGCATCATCCTTTTCGATGGCTCCCACATACATCAGAAATCCTCTGAATTCCTCTTCATTCTGGAGCAGCAAGGTGAAGATTTTCCTTTTCCTTTCTGATAACTGATTCCATGCAGCGATTTCGTCCATCAAAAGCTCCTTGGCTTTCTCGCAGTCGTTGACAGGATTATTCATCTGCTCGCTCATCAGTTTGTCGTCCTTTACCAAATGATGGTAAGGGCGCTTGGGGAAGAGGAGCGGGGAGAGATAGAGGGTATCTATCAGTATGCCGTTGAGTTGGAGATAGCGGGCATCGTGATGAATGAGGTTATGACCGCAGATATAGTCAACCTTTCCTTCTTGCAGGAACTTGTTCAGTGCCGTCTGTGATGCTTGGTGAAAGTTGGCTCCGTCATAACGCAATGCTCCGATGTCATGTATTTTATGGTCTTTCAGTCCCACTTCGGTATCCACGAAGGCAATGTTCCTGCTTCTGGCATCTTCCTTCTTGATGTCAGAGCTTACGGTGAGATTGTTTTTCCTTCCAAAGAGGCGACTGAATATTGACATAATCTTCGATGTTTATATTTACACCGCAAATGTACAATTATTATTTGATATATGCAAATAATCAAGTGCTTTTATCTTCTTTGAAAGCTGTTTTTATACAATTCCAAGAGGCTTACGAGGATATCTTCAAGGCAGATTAATATGCACCTAAAACCTTCCAGTCGTCTATGAGTTTGAACAGTCGGGGCATGGCTGGCTTGTAACTGTCGGGATAGGTGAGGGAATAAACGAAGAGTATTCTGCCACTTTTGATGAATTTATCATAATGACTGTAGCCATCTACTCTTACTCCGTTTTCATAGACAGGACCGGAGAGGATGAATGCTTTATTCGATGCCTGCATCGTCCGCTCCGAATGAAGCTTCTGGGCTAGAGAATCGGCACAAGCCTGAAGGGTGTTGCTATAGTTGGGGGTAACGTAACTCTCCAGGATGATGTTGGCATGATTGGTGAATGAGAAGCGGGCATAGCCCTGGTATCCCGATAACGAAGTATCCTCCTGTTGGAAGAAGCAAGGATATTTGATAACGTAGCCGAAGTCAGGATCATTGTATTCCTTCATGGGCGCCATCTCTACTTTGGTCTTGAAATCCGCCATCGGTGTATGCTTCTCTTTTGTAACCTCATGTTGATAGTTGATGATGAAGTTTATCATCATCAGCAAGACAACTGCTATCAAAAAAATCTTCTTCATATCTTTGCCACTTTTATATTTTAGCTGCAAAGGTATGAAGAAGATGGGAAACTGCCAAATAATAAGTATGACATTTGACTGACATTTCTGAACTTATCTGATAATCAGTCGATAAGACTTGCCTCTTTCCGACTCAATCATGAGGTTGCTATTCTGCTCAATCACCGGTTTGATACGGCGAATCAAGGTATAGAGCGTTTCGCTGGCATCCGGTTTCTTGGGCCAAAGAGCATCACAAATCTCCTGTTTGGAGAGTTGATGATGCGTATTGTTGAAGAAGAGTTGCATCAGTTGGTGCTGCATCGGAGTAAACTTGATGGCTTGTCCGCTTTCCTGATTGTAGAAGGAATCCTCGTCTTGAGAATAGCACATGGTGCCGAACATATCGGCCTCATGATTCCAGGGTTGTTTTCTGCGATGATAGTATAGCGATGCAATTGCCCAAATCATAGCCATGAGGGTAAGCGTCAAAGATGTCCGCTGGTTGCTCATACTCAAAACATCTGCCATCGAACAGTTGGCATAACTTTGGATAGAATGCTCGTTGAGTAGCATCTCTTTGCTGCTGAGCAGGTTGGCGCTATTTACCAGCTGGAAATTGTTCTTGCCTCTTCTTCTGTCTTCCATCACATAGCAGAGATTACTGGTCGACTTCAGCAGGTCGATGCTGAGATGTGAGCGGTAGCTCTGGATGGTATCAGGCGTAATCCATTGATATTTATTTTCCTGAAGAGTCAGAGCCAAAGCTTTGTTCATATCTTGTACAATGGCATACTGTGCCTTGCGGTAGTTGCTTACGCTGGAGAATGCCGCAGACATCACAAGGATGGCGAAGATGAGGATGGAATGATATGCTTTCAGTTTCATATTATCTATTCTGTTTAAATGATATACTGTTTAAAGATTCAAATGCAAAAGTACAGAAATTCTATGAAAGATGGTATAAAACTAGATATAATATTCGTTAATTGATAAATGTCAGACTCATGTCAGCCATATTTTTTGCTTCGATCTTCTCTTCTTGATACCTTTGCAGCAGAAAACAAGTTTTAGAAAAGTATATGATGACAGCCCTGGCGTAAGATATGGAAAGAATATTGCATATGTAATAGATATTCATACCCGCAGGGCTTCATCGGGTGGTAGTTTGGGCTTCAACTTGACCAATGCGCTAACTACCAAGCTCGGTTCAAACGATGTCTATGCATCTGTCAATAGGGGCAAGAGCCAATTGAATATTTTATATGAGCAGACTTATGTGAATAATAAGGCATCCGAATATAATGAGGATGCTCAGTATCTTCTACATGATGGTTCTGAGTATCAGATATCTCGAAAAATCATGAATGGGGCAACTCAAAATTATGGTAATACATTGCAGTTGAAGTATAATCTGGCTGATTCTGCATTATATGTATTCCAGACAACGCTTACCACGGATTTCTGCAATCAGCCTTATACATCGAATGAGATGTGGTTTTCTGAATCAGGAAAGCCTGCATATCCTGTTTACAGAACCAGCAAGGGTAGGAATTTTACTCCTGCTCTCGATTTGTATTTCTATCATCAGTTGGGCAAGCATCAGTCTTTGTCGGCAGATGTTTTGGGTACTTATATCCACACCAAAGGAGCCTATTATGAAGGTGAGGGCGAACCCTATCAATATCAGGTAGATGGAAAGACCTATTCGCTCATAGCCGAGGCTATCTATGAAAACCGGTTGAAACCCTTTACTTTTTCTGCAGGAACCAACTTGAACTGGAAATATATGGATAATCAGTATTTGGGTGATGTGGTTAGTGAGAATGGTATCCGTTCATTGGGTATTTATGGTTTTGCACAAATCAAGGGAAGTTTGGGACAATTCAAGGAAGGAACATCCCGTTTAACTTATGTGGCTGGCTTCGGGTTGAGTAATCAGTCTTATCGACAGGGAGATGAGGAATTTAGTTTTTGGCTTTGTCGTCCGAAACTCACATTGGCTTATTCCTTGACATCTTCGTTTCAGATCCGCTTGGGAAGTGAATTATCACAGCATATTTCGCAGATAGCTATGATTTCGGATACCCGTATTCGAAAGAACAGTATGGAATGGACTGTGGGTAATCCTTCGCTTAAGCCTGATAGTAGATATGAGAACTGGGTGGTATTCTCTTTCAGTAAACCAAGGATAAATACTGATTTTACCTTGAATTATCGCATCAATCGTCATTGTAATTTGGCGAAATACACCCGCACGGAAAATGATCAGTTTCTTTATACCCAGGAGAATCAGCCCCATTGTAATATGTTGTATTTTACGAATGATACCCGGTTTGACATTATCCCCGACCACCTTATATTATCTGTGAACGCAGGTATTTACCGTTTTTTCAATAAGGGCGATGAGTACAGTCATTGTTATACCGCTTATAATTATAATGGAACATTACAGGGATATTGGGGAAAATGGACAGTGATGCTGTATGCTGATAGCGGTTGGAACTTTATGGAGGGAGAGAACATCGGGCATAATCCTCCTTCATTGGCAGCCTCAGCCAGTTATCATATAGGTGATTTCGATTTTACGCTCTATATGCATAATCCGTTTATGGCTCATCCGAAATCCTATTCAGCAGAAATCGTCAACGCCTTGCTCCGTAAGCAGGTTCGTGGTTATGACAATTCGGGAGGTAATTTGCTCCGTATCGGTGTTGCCTGGAATATCAATCGGGGAAAGGACTACCGTAAGATACAGCGGAATATCAACAATGAGGAGCGTGAAACGGGTATCTTGAAATAGTTGGCTTTGCTTTCTATATGGGTTGCATTGGCAACAGCCGGATTTATTTCTTCCCTTTATTGATGATATAAATTCCGGCAGTAGCCAATGCGCCTGCTATCAGATACTTCCAGTAGAAGGTTTCACCAAGACAGAGGCAGGAGGTGATGGCTCCTACTACGGGGATGAGCGAATTGTATATTGCTACCTTTCCTACGGGATTGCAGCTCAATAGTTTGTTGTAGAGAGCGAAACTGATGGTTGAGATGGCAATGAGCAGCAGAAGGATGGTGATGCCCCAGAGGCTGATGACTGGCAGATAGCCACCCATTAACAATGCAGGAATCACCAGCAAGGCTCCACCGATACTCAGCGAATAACCGGTTCCTACGAAAACATCCACTCTCTTGCTCAATCCTCGGGTCAGCAGGGAAGCACTGGCTCCACACAGGGCGTTGAGGATAATCATACCATCGCCCAGGAAAGTGAAACTACCGCTTTCCTTTCCGCCAAGGTTCAAGGCTAGGATGCCTAGGAATCCGATGATGCAGCCCAATGCCTTTTGCCACGTCATCCTGTCGCTCTTGAAGAAGATACAGGCAAAGATAACCACCGTGAAGACGCTCATAGAATTGAGTATCGCCGAACGTGCTCCTGCATTATGCGAGAGTCCGAAATAGAAGAAGGCATAATGAAGGGTGGTGTTGAGGAGTGCATAGAGGAGAAGAAACCAGACATTCTCTTGAACAGCTTTCTTCTTGAATCCGAATTTACGATGCGAGCTTCTGGCGATGGTCAGGATGATGATGCCGGAGATGAAGAAGCGGATGCCTGCAAAAAGCATCTTGCTTCCGGTCATGTCTGCTGTAATCTGATATTCCTCCATTCCCATTTTTATCAATGGGTAAGCCCATCCCCACGAGATAGCAGCCGTAAGGGCGAACAGGCTTACCCATACCGGGCGCTGAAATATACTGAGTGTATTTGTTTCTTTCTTTTCCATTATAATTTAATTGGTATTCCCTTGCTTCTGTGTTTGCTAAATGGCAATCTACAAGTCCCCCAGATGCCTTTCTATCGGAATTCCTCGGTTCTTGTCCTTGTCATCCTTGTTGATGTCTATCCAGTTGCGCAGGGTATCCATGGCGATGCGGGTGGCATGGCGAAGCTGATCGCCATCCTTCAGTCTGCCCACGATGATGCTGGAGAAGATGTCGCCGGTGCCCGGGAACTGAACGGGGATTTCTTCGTAGGGCAGGAGGAAATACTCTTCTGTAAGATGATTGAAACCTACCACGGCATGCTGACCCTCTACGATGCACGAGGTGATGAGCACGGAGTGGGAACCGATGGCTCTCAGTTTATCTATCAGTTCATAGGCTTCCTTCTCCGAGATTCCCTCTTCCTTGTATTCCGAATCCGTCAGCAGACAAGCCTCGGTATAGTTGGGAAAACAGAGATGCGATACGCTTAGCATCTCCTTCATGCATCTCACGGTACTCTCACTGGCTCCACCATAGAGCTTGCCGTAATCGCCCATCACGGGATCCACATAGATGTCGGTGCCCAGTGCTGCCTGTTCTCTGCAATAACGTGCCACCAGCTTAGCCTGACGCTCTGAAGCCATGAAACCCGTGGTGATGGCATCAAAATGAATGCCCAGTTCGTTCCACTTCTGCAAGGCTTCCTCGATATACGAAGTGCATTCCAGAATGGCATACTTGCCGTATGGGAAGGTGTTACTGATGAGCATGGTGGGCAGATTGAACACATCGAGTCCCATATAAGAGAGGATAGGCATCTGAACAGCGGCAGATACCTTTCCGTAGCCACACATGTCGCTGATAATAAGGATATTACTTTTCGCTTTCATTCTTTCTTTTTTCTACTTGCTTTTCTTTCTTATCCTGATTATCTCTTAATAGCTGGCTGTACACTTGATGCCCAGTGCCTCTACACGGTCCTTGATGGCATCGAGAACTTCCTTTGGTGCCTTTTCCAGCAACTTGTCTGGTGTTTCACGGGCGATGGTATAAACCATTACCTGCTGAGGCTGGATGTCTTTCACTGCCTCCAGCCAAGGAGCTACGAAATGCTCGCTGGTATTGTCCAAACCGTCACCTCTCAGGAACATGGTCTGGATGATGACGTGCCCCTTGAACATCTTCAGATATTTGATTACATCCTTCACGTCGTAGTTAGGCTGCTGAGGGCGGTCCAGCTTCTTGATGTAATCCATATCCACGGTATCCAGTTTCAGGATGTTGTTATCCACGAGCATCAGCGCCTCTCTCACTTCCTCCTTATATATATAGGTGGCGTTGCTGAGTACGGATACTTGTGCTTCAGGGAAATATTTCTTGCAGAGTTCCATCGTATCTTCCACGATTCCCTTGAAGTCAGGGTGTCCCGTAGGTTCACCGTTTCCTGCGAAGGTGATGTCGTCCAGAGGCTGGTTGTTGTCGTGGCGTTCTTTCAGAACCTTCTCCAATCCTTCTCTTACCTCCTCGCGGGTAGGGCGCTTCTTCTTAGGACGGAAGTCGGCGTTGAATCCGCATTCGCAATAAACGCAGTCGAATGAGCAGACCTTGCCATCAGATGGCATGAGGTTGATGCCTAGTGAAACTCCAAGACGGCGGGAGTTTACCGGACCGAATATCGGTGATGGATAAATAATCGTTGACATAATCTTATTCTCCTTTATCTAATCTATTCTTTATTTTATCTTGGTAATACCTATTTTATACCAATCTTATTTACTTGTTCGTAATTTGGTGGGCAAAAGTACTAAAAAATGTTGGAATGAACAAATAAATCAACTGAAAATCGATTTATCCTTACCATTTGTCTTCTATCTCCGATAGATTGTGTACTTTTGCATTCCAATCCGGGGAGAATCTTGGTGATTTCGATTCGGATTTAAAGGAAAAAACAAAAAAGTTGATGTTTTGCTTAGTTTTTCGCTTGGCTCAACTGTATAGATAGTATATGAACAGAAAAAAGGACATAGAACAGTTATTCCGTCAGCATTATGCGAAGATGTACAATCTGGCCAGATGCATTCTTTCGGATGATGACGAGAGCAAGGATGTGGTGAGCGAAGTATTCGCCCAGATTCTTGCCGATGATGTGGTTCTGGTGCCTGGGAGTGAGGAAGGTTACTTGATGCGGAGCGTACGCAACCGCTGTCTCAACCTGATAGCTCATAAGAGCGTGAAGGAAAGGGTGGCGAAGCTGCTGCTGGATGATGCCGACGTGATTCTCTCAGAAGAGACCGATGAACGGCTCGACCGGCTGATGCTTCTCATCGAAGACCTGGAACCGCCTATCCGGCAACTCATTTTCCGTCTGCGCTATCTTCAGGAGAAATCTTATCAGGAGGTGGCTGATGAAGTGGGAGTGAGCAAGGTGACGGTATTCAACCATCTCTCGAAGGCGATGGACTGGATTAAGAAACAATTTAAATGAGCAAAACAATGACAAACATGAGTAAAGAAGAAAAGCGGATGATGCTCTTTGACATGCAGGAGCATCCCGAGAAATATACCGACGAGCAGGTGGAGCGCCTACTTGACGATGAGGAAGTGAAGGAGTTCTTCCATGAACTGGCGATGGCGAGAATGGCTGGCAAGAAAGCCAATCCGAAGGACGTGGATGTGGATGGGGCTTGGAAGGAGTTTGTTCAGGCACATCATGAGGATAAGTTGGCGATGGATGCCGGCAGAGCCAAGGACGCTTATCGCAACCGGATGAAGATTGCTGCATCCATCGTTGGCATCATCTTCCTTTCGGGGGTAGCCTTGGCTGCGATTCACAATGGCTGGTTGGGATTCCCGGCTTCTGATCAGACAGCGGATAACAAGGCTGCGACAGAACAGCTGGCAACAACCCAGGCGCTGACGAACGACAGTCTTCGTGCTGCAACAGCAGAGAACAAGGATTCTCTTGATATGAAGCCGTTGGTGTTTGATGATGCTGAATTGGGAACCATTCTGGCTCAACTATCCGGATTCTATCATGTCAAGGTGGAGTATGTGGATGCCGGTGCCCAGCACATCCGTCTCTTCTTCAACTGGAACAAGACGAAGACATTGGAGCAGAACCTGGAGATTTTGAATGCTTTCGACCGCATACAGATAGAGTATATTGACGGTACATTGTTGGTGAAATAAGATAGGAGGATATGTTTATGAGAGATTTTTGGAAACCAATGCCCGTTAGCGGCAAGCTTATCAGAGAGCTTCTTCTTCTCTTCCTGTTGCTTTTGGTTCAGCAGTCTTATGCCCAGCGCATCACTCGACAATATAATAATGTGTCGTTCTCGGCGGCGTTGAAGGATTTGAACGCCCGCCAGCATAAGTACACCATCAACTTCGTGTATGATGAGCTGGAGGATTTCAGGGTAACCAAGAGCATCAGAAACCAGAGTGTTCCCGATGCCATCATGCAACTGATAGGATTCTATCCCATCAGAATGACGCAGGTGGAGGATAATATCATGGTGGAGTGTACGCAGAAGACTCCCACCAAGATGATAGGCCGTATCATCGACAATAAGAATCGCCCTATAGATTTCGCCAATGTAGCCCTGCTGAATGTTCGTGATTCTTCATTGATAAATGGTGGCGTGACGAATGAAAACGGCCAGTTCGTGATTCCCTGCGGAGCCACAAAGGCGATAGTTAGAGTAAGTTGTGTGGGCTATATTACGGCAAGCAATACCTTTAATATAGGTAAGATAGGGACAATAACTCTGAAAGAGGCAACAATGAACCTGCAGAAAATTGTAGTGAAAGGACATCGACAGCCTTTCAGAATGACTTCTGAAGGATTGGTGGCTCAGGTAGAAGGTACATCCTTGGAGAAAATGGGCTCGGCAGAAGATGTATTGAAACATCTTCCGAGAGTGATGCAGAAGAACGGTGATATAGAAGTCTTGGGAAAAGGTAAACCTTTGATTTATATCGATAACAAGAAAATCAAGGGAACCATTGATCTCGATAGATTGAGTTCTTCTGACATCAAACATGTAGAGGTGATAACCGAGCCGGGTGCAGAATACGATGCAACCTATCAGTCTGTCATCAGAATCAAGACGACAAGAAAAAAGGGAGAAGGTTTGGGATTGACTTATCGGCAGGTCTATCAGCGCAATCATCAGGACAATCATCGTGAAGTACTCGATTTGAACTATCGCTATCGGGGATTGGATATCTTCTCCAATTTGTATGGCGGTTTGTCTCAGGGCTATCAGGATCAGAATAATGATAACAGACTCTACGGCAAGACGCTCATGAATATCAATGAAGACTTGATTATCAAAAACAAGAGTTACTATACCAGTGGAAGTCTTGGTTTTAATTATGTTTTCAATGATAGGCATTCTGTGGGTGCCACTTACGAGGTGAACATCAATCCTTATAGTCGGGGTGGATGGAATTCGCTGATGGATGTCTGGAAGAATGGCTCCAAGACAGGAAGCTATACAAATGATATGTATTGTCGTTTCAAAAGCCGACCTACGCAGGATATTACGGCTTATTATGCCGGACAGATAGGAAAGGTGAGCATAGAATGGAATGGGGAAATATATCTTCGTAAAACAGGACAGACTCAATATTCTGAAGAAACAGGAATGGAGGGTGGAGATTCTCGTACGATAGAATCTGATTTCACGGCTGATAGTTGGATGCATGCATCTAAGCTGGTACTGAGCTTTCCGGTATGGAAAGGTACTCTGAAGGTTGGTAATGAGTTTACCGAAAGTTGCCGTGCCAATCTTTATACTATAGATGAACAGGGAACTGACTTGCCAGGCAAGACGGACGACCAGGTGAAGGAAAGTAATCTTGCAGCCTTTGTTTCTTATGGATTGAGACTGAACAAGGTAGAACTGAATGCTGGTCTCAGATACGAACATGTTTCTTCCAATTACTATAATACAGGTGGTGATTATTGGAGCGAGGAGAATAAGGATTATTTCGTACCCGACCAGAGTCGTAAGTACGACCATTTCTTTCCGAATGTGTCCTTGACCTTTCCTATCGGGAATGTGAAAATGAATATGGTTTATAAGGTGACGGTGAGTCGTCCTTCCTATAGTCAGTTAAGTAGTAACGTACAATATAATAGTCGCTATTATTATCAGGGTGGAAATCCATTGCTCAAGCCAACCTTCGAACATGGCATAGGGATTAATCTGGGATATAAATGGTTCCAGTTTTTTGTCAACTGGCGTTATCTTGTAGATCCTTGCTATCAGGTGATAGAACCGTATCATGACAATGAGTTAATCAGTATGTACACCTTTCGTAATTTGAATCATACTTAGGTTTGTTACGTGGGACTGACGGCATCGCCGACGATAGGATGGTGGCATCCTACGTTGGACGCTGGTATGAGAAAGCAGTTCCTGACCATTGGTGGTAAGGCATACAGCAAGCCGATATTCATCGGCTCTTTCAATAATGCGTTTTCGTTACCATGCGGTTGGACGCTTAATCTTGATATGAATTGGAACACGCAGGGCCATTCTGCGCTTCCGCTTTATATGGCACAAGGAGGAGTGGACGTCTCTTTGCGTAGAAGTTTTCTTCACGATCGCCTGAATGTCATTTTGGCGGGCAATGACCTCTTTGCGACGATGCGCAATTCCACAAGATTGGTATATGGTACCAGCGATATCTATACCAGAAAATATACGGATACCCGAATGTTCATGTGCTCATTCAGCTATAAGTTTAATGTAAGTAGAAGCAAGTACAAGGGTACGGGTGCCGGTAATACAGAAAAGAGCCGCTTGTAGTTTTTGTTAGAAAGAAACACTCTTAAAACAATGAATATATGACAATCGGTCAAGCGAAGGCAAAACCTTATTGGTTTGCTCTTTGCTTGACCGATGTTTTTTACTTCTCTTCTGTTAGATACTCCTTTATTTGTTGTGCTCTAAGCGGTTTTTATCTCTACTTCGTTCTCTCATATACTAAGATTTTATCACGTTCTACTGATTCCTGTGCAAAAGGGAGTAAGGTTCCTTCTGATACCAAATCAACTTTTCTACCTAAGAGTTCTTCCAAATCATTCCACATACCGAAGAATTTTAAACCAATAGGTTTGCTCTTGTCCAAAGAAACCATAATATCGACATCGCTATCCTTCGTTTCTTCCCCTCTGGAGAAAGAACCGAACAGCCAGGCTTTCAGTACGGGTTGGGTGCTGAAATAATGGCGTAAAGCTTCTATGATGGCTCGTTTACCCATAATATAATGATGTTGTTTCTTGGTGCAAAGATACACTTTTTATTCGAAAGAGCAAGCTTTTTTCTAGTTTTTTATTACCTTTGCATCGGTTTTTCCAAAAAAAAATAGAAGATTTCTTCATTTTAGGGGTAATTGATTTCAGGAAAGCTTGTATATAAGAGTTGAAACAAGAAGAAAATGACGTGATGACAGAAGAAAATGAACAGCGGATGGAACGGCTGTTCCACGACCATTACGAGCAGATGTATCGCTTCGCCTTTGCCTTGCTCCATGATAATGAGGAGGCGAGGGATGTGGTGAGTGATGTGTTCTCCAGATTGTGGGATAAACAGCTGGTTCCAGACCGGGCTTACCTGATGCGGAGCGTGAAGAATGCCTGCATCAATCTTATAGCCAGAAAGAAAAGAGATGAACGACTGAAACGGCTTCTTCCTCTCTCGGAAGAGAAATTGACGGAGGAAGAACCTTCTCGTCTGGAAGAGCGATGGCAGGCTGCGGTGGATTGCATCGACCATGACCTGACCGACCAGACAGCTTCCGTCATCCGATTGTGCTATCGGGAAGGAATGTCGTATAAGGATACGGCGGAGGAGCTGGGCATCAGTATCTCGGCAGTGAACAAGCATATAGTGAAAGGTTTGCGAACGCTCAGAGAAAAGTTGAAAGGAAAACAATAACCCTAAAATGAAGAAAGGAAAGAAAATGAAACATGAATTATCTGACATAAATCCTCAGAAGATGGATTCTCAGAAATGGGATATGCTCCTCAATCTCCTGGAGCATCCTGAAAAGTATTCCGAAACCCAAAAGGATGAACTTCTGGGCGATGAGGAAGTGAATGAACTCTATCAGCAGTTGATAGAGACCCGACAGTCTCTGGATTTCGCAAAGTCGAAGGAAGAGATGAAGATGCCTTCGATTGATGCAGAATGGGAGAAGCTGAAAGAAGAAAAGCAGCAGAAAGAAGAGATGAATCAGAATGCAGAAACCCAGCAAACTGCCAAGTTGTTTCCTCTCTGGAGCCCGATGAGAAAGGTGGCTGCCGTTGCAGCCGTCCTTGTTGTCTCCGGCATCACCTTTGCAGCCATTCATCTGGTAACCCGTTCTCATCAGGCATCAGATAAGCACAATACCGAACTCGTGGCATCCCAAAAGGATTCTATCCAGCAGGTTTCTGCTCCTCAGAAATCCAACATAGAAGAAAAGACAGATTCTGCAAGTCTTGCCCAGCTCCCATTGGTTTACGAAAACGCTGAGCTTCAGAATATCCTTACTCCTATTGCCGGGCATTTCCATCTCCAGGTAACTTATCAGAACGAGTCGGCTCGCCATATCCGTCTCTTCCTGCAACTGGAGAAGAACATGAGTCTGGATGATATCATCGAACTGTTGAATCATTTCGAGAAAGTGAATATTCGTCATGAAGGTCAAACTTTAATCGTGGAATAAGATGAAAAGATTAAGATATATCATGCTGCTGGCAGGTTTGATGAGCCTTTCTCTTCAGACCATCTATGCCCAACGCATCACCCGCAGCTTCCGCAACACTTCTATGTCAGAAGCGCTCACCATCCTTGCCAAGAGCACCAAGGATTATCGTATCAACTTTATGTATGATGAACTGGAAGATTTCACGGTTACCACAAGTATCGTGAAGCGAACAGCTCCGGATGCCATCCGCCAGATCATGGGCTTCTATCCGATGAAGATGACGATAGATGGCGAAAACATCTTTGTGGAGTGTACGCAGAAGACTCCCACCAAGATGATAGGTCGCATTGTAGATGCGCATCATCGCCCTGTAGATTTCGCCAATGTAGCCCTGCTGAATGTTCGTGATTCTTCATTGATAAATGGCGGTGTGACGAATGAGAACGGCCAGTTCGTGATTCCCTGCGGAGCCAGAAAGGTGATAGTAAGAGTAAGTTGCGTGGGCTATATTACGACAAGCAATACATATAATACAGGTAAGATTGGTTCAATTACTCTGAAGGAGGCAACGATGAACCTGCAGAAGGTGATTGTGAAGGCGGTTCGCCCCAAGACAAAACTGACTCGCGAGGGATTCCAGACCCAGGTGCAGGGTACGATTCTGAGTGATGCAGGTATGGTTGCCGACTTGTTGAAGCAGGTTCCAAGAGTGCGTGTGGATAAGGATGGAAACTGTTCGGTGTTTGGAAAAGGCACACCGGAGATTTATGTCAATGGCAGAAAGCTGACCGACAAAAATGAATTGCAAACCATATCTTCAAAGGATGTGAAGAACGTGACGGTTATCACGACTCCTGGTGCGCAGTATGATGCCCAGGTCAATTCGGTGATTCGTATTACTACGGTCAAGAAGCAAGGTTATGGATGGAGTGGTAATTTCCAGGCAAAATATGGTTTTGCCATGAAGAATGCCTGGCAAGAGCAGGCTAATCTCAATTACCGTGTGGGTGGACTGGATGTATTCGGTGGATTGATGTGGTCAGATTCGTATTTCTATGATAAGTTGGGATTGGATGAATATATCAATGGAAATCAGCATCAGATATATCAAAAATCAGTAGGGCGCATAGATGCTAGAAATTATGGACCTGATGCCAATCTGGGTTTCAATTATGAATTCAACGAAAATCATACCATCGGTCTGAAATATAAGTTTGGTTCTGGCTATACCAAGTATTTTGCTGTTAGGCAGAACTATTCTATCTTTCAGGATGGAGTTCACCAGGGAGATGTAAATTATCTCAACGATGAGTCTGATTCCAAGCAGACTCCTATGCATCAGGCTGACTTTTATTATAATGGTAAGATAGGCAAGTGGAGTATAGACCTGAATGCATCTGCTATGTGGCGGACGAAAGACCAGATACAGAAAGCCACCGAAACCAGTACTGAGTTGGGCGACCAGATTGTATGTTCAGATAGTCATACCAAAGGAAAGTTGCTTGCCGGTAAATTGGTTGTTTCTTATCCTTTGACCGACCAGTTGAACATAGACTTTGGTTCGGAATACACAAATTCTGATAGTCATACCAACAACCAGAACGAGGGTGGTGTGGCAGCATCCAATGATTCCAGAATCAAGGAACAGAACATAGCCGCTTTTGCTGAGGCTGCATGGTCGTTGGGAGATTATTCCCTGAATGCCGGTGTGAGATATGAGCATGTAAAATCAGACTATTATGCCGAAGGAGTGCTCAATCCGGATATGAGCAGAAAGTATGATAATGTATTTCCTAATGTATCCTTGGGATATGACAAGGGCAAGTGGCATTCTTCGTTGAATTTCACGGCGAAGACCTATCGACCAAGTTACTTCCGTCTTTCCGGTTATACCCGATATACGAGTCGTCATACCTATGAAAGCGGTAATCCGAACTTGCGACCAACGGATGCCTATCATCTGGAATGGGATGCGCAATATTCCTGGCTGAGTTTCTCTGCTGAATATATCTACAACAAGAATGCCTCGGTATATATGATGAAGCCATTCCAGGGCAATAAGGATATAGCCCTGTCATATTATGAGAATGTTGATAAGATTCAGAACCTCAAGTTCTATCTTGAAGCTACTCCGGTGATAGGCTTGTGGCATCTTGACTATACGGTAGGTCTGGTCAATCAGTTCTTTGATGCCAGCAAATACGTCAGCGACTATAATGCCAACCGTCCTTCTCTCTATCTGGATTTGGAGAATACCTGGGTATTGCCACATCATTGGAAGGCTCGATTGGAATACGCTTACCAGTCGCGTAATTATAGCGAATTGGGTGTCAACTATGCATGGAATTCCCTGGATGCGTCTATTTCCAAGTCGTTCCTGAACAACCGACTGGTTGTAAGATTGGAAGCAGAGGATTTGCTTCATGGTCAGAATGAGAGTTGGAAATATAATAATTCGTATGCGCACTTCACCAGAACCGGTATAGATAATACCCGCATGTTCTTGGTCAATGTAACTTATAACTTCAATGCCACCAAGAGCAAGTATAAGGGTACGGGTGCTGGTAATGCAGAAAAGAGCAGATTATAGTTTCAATTTAACAGGATTTTTTCCTCTGTTTCTTTGCCATCTCCATCTTTTTCCTTAATTTTGCAGCGGAAACTCTATAATAGATATTTGTAATGGCAATAAGAATGAAGATGAAACAGAAAAAGATAAGAAAGATAGGCATCGCTTCGGCTCTGGGTCTGGTGGTGCTCGTGATGCTGGGACTGTATGGTGCCAGCAACTATATGCTCAATTATTCGCTCAACTATCCGAAGGAGGAGAGAATGACGGCTGAGCATTGGAAGAACAGAATGAAAAACGAGTGCCCCTGGATGATTGGCTGGATGGACTCTGTGTATCAGCACCATTGCGTGAAGGATACCTTTGTCACGATGCCGTCGGGCTACAAGGCACATGCCATCTATCTCTATGCACCGAAAACTACGGAAAAGACAGCCGTGGTGGTGCATGGCTATCAGGTGCGCTCCGAGGGAATGCTGCACATCGCCTATCTCTATAATCACGATATGGGGTATAATGTGCTCCTGCCAGATCTGTATGGACATGGAGAGAGCGAGGGCGATCATATCCAGATGGGATGGAAGGATAGATGGGATGTGATCAGATGGTCGGAAATCGCCAATGAGATTTTTAAAGTGAAGAGTGAAGAACAAAGAGTGAAAAATGAAGAACGAAGAGTGATGAATACCCGTCAGGTGATTCATGGTATTTCGATGGGTGCGGCAACCACGATGGCAGTATCGGGAGAGAAGACTCCCGATTACGTGAAGTGCTTTGTGGAGGATTGCGGCTATACCAGCGTGTGGGATGAGTTTTCCGCTCAGCTCAAAGACCAGTTTGGCTTGCCTGCCTTCCCGCTGATGAATACCACTTCTGCCCTTTGCCAGTATCGCTACGGCTGGTCGTTTGCCGAGGCGCAGCAGATAGAGCAGGTTCGCAAGAGCACCAAACCGATGCTCTTTATCCATGGCGATAAGGATGCCTTCGTGCCCTACGCCATGCTGCATCCCCTTTACGAGGCAAAGACGAAGGGCAGAAAAGCTATCTTCATCGCCAAAGGCTCCGTTCATGCTATGGCATATCGCGACCATCACGAGGAATACACCCGCATCGTGAAAGACTTTGTATCGAAAGAGGAATAGGCTATTCTCCGATATGTTGTCCCACCACATATCCCGTGGTCCAGGCTGCCTGCAGATTGAAGCCGCCGGTGATGGCATCAATGTCGAGCACTTCGCCGGCAAAGAAGAGGTGAGGGCATACCTTGCTCTCCAGGGTATGCAGGTCGATGTTGCTGAGGCTGATACCGCCACAGGTAACAAACTCCTCCTTGAAGGCTCCCTTGCCGTTTACCTGATAGAGGTCGTTGGTGAGGGTTTCTATCAGCAGGTTGCAACCCTTCTTTCCCATTTCGCTCCATTTCTTTTCGGGTGTATATCCCATTTTCTGAATCAGGAAGAGCCAGAGGCGGGATGGCAGATTGTAAGGGCGGATGCTTGCCAGCTGCTTCTGCGGGTTGGCGATGATGATGCCCTGGATGTTCTCTTCCACCAGCGAGCGGTTGCTCTCGTGTACCCAGTTCACGGAAATTTTGATCTGATAGTTGTTCTCGTGCAGATGGCGGGCTGCATGGGATGAGAGTTTCAGCACGGCAGGACCGCTCATGCCCCAATGGGTGATGAGGAGCGGACCCTCAGCCTTCAGCTTGGTGCCCGGAATGCTGGTATATACAGGATCTACCACCGTGCCCATCAGATTTTTGAAAGCCTTGTCGGCAATGTTGAAGGTGAAGAGCGATGGGATAGGCTGCTCTATCGCATGTCCTAAATCAGAGAGATGCTTGAAGTTCTCTATCTTCGGATGACCGCCCGTGGTGATGGCTACCCGGTGGAAGGCAATCTGCCTGATTTCGGAAACGGGATGAGAGACAGAAGATGCACCCGATAGATTTCCCTTTCCTTTTGAAATTTTGAAATCCAGGAGCAGGCGCTCATCCTCCAGTTCGGTGATGGCGGTGAGCTGATGATTGCATTGTATCTTCACGCCCAGTCGCTTGGCGGTATTCACCAGGCAGTTAATGATGCTGTGTGAATCCTGCGTTTGCGGAAACACACACTGGTCTTCCTGTGTAACCAGAGGCACGCCGTTCTCCTCAAACCAGTCGAAGGCATGCTGGTAGTCGAATCTCTTGAAGAGTCGTTTCATCAGTTTATGTCCGCGAGGGTACGCCTGTTTCAGGTCGGAAATCTCGTCAAAGGAATTGGTAAGATTGCATCTTCCTCCTCCCGTGATTTCCACCTTGGCGAGAACCTTCGAATTCTTCTCGAAAATCGTGATGTCGGCGTGAGGGAAGTTGCGCTTGGCCTCTATCGCCGCAAAGAATCCTGCGGCACCCCCACCAATAATTGCAATATGTAGTGATTGTGGCATATCGTATTTTTGGTTGATTAGGGTGCAAAGGTACTGCTTTTCTTTGATAAAAGAAGAAAAGTTCCCCTTTTTCTTTTGCAGATACGATAGATTTTTGTAACTTTGCGCAAAAATCATAGTATATCAAGTATCAAATAGATTTATGGCAAAAAGAGAATATGTTGAGGCCAACAAGCGTTGGCTGGAGGAAAAGGCAAAGGAGGAGGGCGTTATGGCGCTGCCTCGTGGTATATATTATAAGGTGTTGAAGCAGGGAGACCCGAAGGGAGCACAGCCTAGCCGACGCAGCATCGTGACGGCTCATTATACCGGTTGGACCATCAATGGCAAGAAGTTTGATTCCAGCCGTGGCGGCACGCCATTCGCCATGCGGTTGAGCGACTTGATTGATGGCTGGATTGTTGCCATGCAGCAGATGCACGTGGGCGACCAGTGGGAACTTTACATCCCAGCCGAAATGGGCTACGGCAAGTTCTCGCAGCCGGGCATCCCAGGCGGTTCTACCCTGATATTCGAAGTAGAACTGCTGGGTGTGGGATAACCCGGATACTTGAAATTATAATGATCATTAAGACAAGAGAGTCTTGTCCGGCTATAGTCGGTTCAATTCATCTTCCGCACTGTTCATGCCGTTGTATCTTCCCTTGCGCTTGTTGAATTTCCAGGTTACGGTCAACTTGTAGCTCCATAGCTTGTAATCCTCAGTCTGGGAGAAGTCAACGGCATGCTCGTGGGTTCGCTCCTTGAAGAGCTGCTGATGGAAGAGGTCGTTGGCACTGAAGGCAACCTGTAATCTGCCGTCCATCCACGATTTGTTGGCACCAAGACTCCAGTTCTGAGTGGGGCTGAACTTCGTTTTGCCCACTTGTCCTCCGTTGTCAAAACTGTAGGAGAGCGACAGTTGATAGTCGTTTGGCAGCGTGAAGTAATTATCAAACGATGCATTCCAAGTTACTCCGTTGTAACTGATTAACTCTCCATGATCGTTTACGGAGAAGCGCTGGTAGGTGATGCTTGCATTGACATTCGGACGCCAGCAGCCGAAGACGTGGCCCCAGTTGAGATATGCCATGTATTTCTGCATCTTGTTGAAGTTCATGAATGTACTCACGTATCTTACGGGCTTGTCCTCCGGCACTTCATGAATGTACATGATGGAGTGGTCGGTACGGGTGTATCTCAGCATTCCCATGAAATCTTTCCACTGCACGGAGTAGGTCAGACGATAGGTGTTGACAGGCTGCAGCTTCGGATTGCTGATCTGATACTGAAAGCGCGAGATATAGTAGATGTTCCCACTGAGCTGACTGAAAGAAGGTCGGGCGGTGGTAGTTCGGAAGCTGAGCGAGTGATGCCACGATGGTTCGTTGAGAGAGATACCGAACGATGGAAACCATTGGTCGTAATGACGCTCCATATTGTCGGGAGATTCCTCCGACAGATTGGTGTATCGGGAGGTGAAATGCTCATATCGGATGCCTGCCCACCAGGTCCATTTGCCAACTCCACCCTGATATTGCAGGTAAGCAGCCGTCTTGGTATCGTGGTTTTTGTATTCCGTAGTTCCAAGCATATCGGCAGAACTTTCGGTTTTACCCTTGCCTTCCATCAGGCTCCATTCGCCACCATAGTTGATGGAATGTTTGTCTGAGATGAGTTGCTTGACTTCGATTCTTCCACTATAGATATCGTAGCGCGAATTGGAACGGTTGAGGGTTTCCTGCATCTCGCTACCTTCTTTCTCCGTGATAGGCTGTCTGTCAGAATCCTTGTTCCTGGCATAGTCCAGATAAATCTGTGATGAGAGATGCTTCGACCATTTAGCCAGATGGAAGAGATTGAAGTGGTGGCTGCGCTGGTGTCCCCATTGCTGGCTCTCCGCATTAAAGTACTTCATTTCGCCATCCGCATCAGAAAGCTTCATCTCTCTATTTGTATCTTCTCCTGCTGGGTTAGGATAGCGATAGTACTGCTGCTGTTTCTCGCTTCTACCGCTATTCAGCCAAAGCCCTTCCCATTGTATTCCCACTTCGTGTTGCTTGCTGAGCAACCAGTCGAAGTTGAGTTCTGTAGCGTTATAATTTGCCTTGTTCTTGCCATGGCGGTCGGTTCCGAAGAGATATTCGCCATCTTTGGCTCTTACGAGCGCTTCCTGTGGCTGATGCACATTGTATCGGTTGTCTGTGTAGCCGTAAAATCCTGTGAGCGAAATCTTCTTCGTTACCCAACCCAGGGTCAATTCCTCGTGGTTGGTGTTCACCTCGCTCAATTTATCATACACCTGCATCTTGCCGAATATACCCTCGTCTGTTCTTCTTGTCAGGATTCTCAGTACGGCTCCCGTCGTTGCATCATATTTTGCACCAGGAGTGGTAATGAGTTCTATTTCATCTATCAGCTTCACATCGAGATGAGAGAGTTCGGCAGAGGTAGCCTTCTTGTCGTTGAGATAGATGGTGGGTGCTCCCAGTCCGTTTACCTCCAGGCTTCCGTCGGCGGTTTGTTTCATACCGGGTATGTGCTTCAATACATCATCCAGCGTTGGCTCCTTTGCCAAAGGAGTGTTGCGGACACGGGTAACCAGGGCATCGTTTCTCATCTTGTACATCGGGCGATGACCTGTTACGGTTACGGCTTGAATCTCGGCCTCCTTATCAGCTTTGATCGAATCATTTTCCGTCTGTATTGAGTCTGCGCAAACTCCGGATGTCGGGAATTTCCCGTTTTGTGCTGTTGCACAGGTGGCGGTGGCTAGCATCGTCCATAAAACTGTTTCTTTCTTCATATTCTTTCTTGTTTTTTGTTTTCGTTTGCAAAGGAACAGCTTTTCGGGCTCAAAATCGCAAATAATCATTACTGAAACATTACGCTGGCAAAATAATCTTGCTTCACCTTATTATATATAGTGAAATCTTTGTACCTTTGCATCAAGAAAAGAAAAAATGATATGAATAGAAGAATCAAACAAGTCTGGCTGCTCGCCATCCTTTCCTCTTTCCTGCTGATAGGCTTGCAGACCTATTGGCTCTACAATAGCGTGACCTATTCGATGGGAGAGATGGGGAAGAAAAATGCCGAAAAGGCGGAACAGGCAATAGTCACTTATCAGACAAATATCGGAGCGGCGGTAAAAGAAAATTCACATATCGGTTATGTCGTTACGGCATATTTTTCAGACTACAAGAGTCCCTGTACTACGGTTTGCTCTCCGCTGGATACGGATACAATCATTGGTGGAGTGGTGTATCGCAAGCCGGGATTCGGTAATGTGATGGAGAAGAGAGATACTTTCGATTTGCGTGAGACGGATTCCAATAATTCTTTTGATTGCCTGAATACTTACATCACTTACCAGCTTACCCGTTTTGATAAGGCGCATTTTGACCGTTTCATCAGTAGGAAACTGGGCAATGATTTCATCGGGGCAGAGATGAAGACGGGAAAGCATCGTCTGTGGCAGACAAGAATCGTAGAGCCTCCTACCTTGTTTCATCACGAAATGCTGGTAGAAGTGCCTTTCAATCCTATCCAGTATCAGTCGATGCAAATGAGGATGCAGGTGCCGATGCTGCCCATCCTGAAGGGAATGATGTGGCAGATGATAGGAAGTCTGCTGGTTACCATCATGCTTCTCCTGAGCATAGCTTATCTCATCAAGGTGATGCTCCTGCAGAAGAAGGTGGATAAGATGCGAAGCGACTTTGTGCATACGATGATTCACGAGCTGAAACGCCCCGTGCAGACGCTGAAGATGTGTGTATCTGTATTCTCTGCTCAAAAGACAGATGAGAAGGATGAGAATGCTCTCATCATGGAGACGGTTAGAGAGGAAAGCGATAACCTGACCGCCTATCTCGCCAAACTCCGGGAAGTAATCAGGGCAGAGGAACATATCCCGCTCCAGATAACGTCTTTCGATATCCATGCCGCCTTGCTGAATCTAGTGGCTGTGTATCGAAAGAACAGACAGAAGGAGGTGAATGTTTCGCTCGATTACCAGCGCACTTCCGACCTGATGATAGGAGATAGAGACCAGCTTCTGAATGTGGTCAGCAACCTGATGGAGAACTCGGTGAAATATTCTGGAGACATAGTCAATATCCATGTTGCCTGCCGAGATATCGGGAAGGGGGAAGTCATGATTTCTGTATCAGATAATGGAATCGGAATTTCGTCCGACGAGCAGCAGAGAGTCTGGACGAAGTTCTATCGCAGCAATACTTACCCGGATATGATGCAGCCGGGCATCGGCTTGGGCTTGAGTTTTGTGGATATGATTGTGAAGGCCCATGGGGGTAGAAAAATGATGCAGAGCGAAGTGGGCAAGGGAACCAGGATTTCAATAGTCATCCCGCAACACTCCTGATGCATCCGGTTTAACGCTATAAACAACAGAAAAAATGATCAAGATATTATTTGCAGACGATGACTTGAAGTATTCCATGTTGCTGAAGAGTTTCCTTCAGCAGCATGGCTACGACGTGACTTATGCCGGAAATGGCAAGAAGGCATGGGAACAGTTCCCGGAGGTGAAGCCCGACCTGGTATTGCTCGACATCAATATGCCGGAGATGGATGGCTATGAGGTGGCTGAGCGCATCAGAACCATCGACCCGAAGGTGCTTATCTTCTTCCTCACCGACCGTACGGAGAAGAACGATCGGCTGAAAGGTTTCTCCCTGAAGGCAAACGATTATCTTGCCAAACCCTTCTATCCGGAAGAGTTGCTGGCAAGAATAGAGGAGCGGTTCTCCATGAATGAGAGTGAGACGATAGAAGAGGAGGTGTATCATTTCGGAGAAACCACCTTCTGCTATAATAACAATGAACTTCGTACCCGTTCCTCTCGTGTGCTCATCACCAGCCGACAAGCCGACATCCTCCGTCTGCTGGCGAAGAATATCGGTAATGTAGTAAGCAAGGAGATGATACAGGAGGCGGTGTGGGGAACCGTGAGCTATGCCAATTCCCTGGCTGTGAATGTGCAGATGACGTATCTCCGTCATGCTCTTCAGCATGATGTGACCGTTAAGATTGAGTCGCTGAAGAAAAAGGGATATGTACTTACTCTCTTATCTGAAGTATAGTAAATACCTCTTTTATCCGAATTATAAAAAAGTTGATCCGAAACAGCGGCTATTGCTAGCCATCTGTCTCGGATCTTTTTATTTGTGGATGAAGCGGTTTATTCTTCTGTTTTTGCCATCATCTTCTCATAGAGTCCATCCACGATGGAGTCGGCGAGCGAGATGTTGGGCACCATGATGCTTTCGCACTTCAGATATTCGCATGCCTTGAGAAAGATCTCGGCGGCAGGAATGATGACATCGGCACGGTCTTCCTTCAGGGAGAAAGAAATCTTTCGCTCCTCGATGCTCAGGGGCTGCATCATCGAGTGGAGACGCTTCAGTTCGGCAAGCGTCAGGTTTTTGGAGTCCTGCTTGCTGTGGCGTGCCAGCTTGTTTAACTTGTTGATGTTGCCACCCGAACCGATGATCCTGATGTCGCCGTATTGCTCGGCATATCTCGTCAGGTTCTCCTTGAAGAGCTTTTCGGTTTCGGCAGTCACCTTGCCGCTCAGCATTCTCAGAGTACCCATGTTGTAGGAATAGCTTTCGGCGAGCACACCGTCATGGATGATACTCACCTCCGTGGAACCACCACCCACATCAATGTAGGCAAAGCTGCCCTCGTTGGAATCTGTTTTCTCTACCAGGTTGTTGTAGAGGAGCTGTGCCTCCTCCTGCCCCTTGATGATTTCGAGTTTGATGCCGGTTTGCTTCTCTATCTTCTTGAGCACCTTCTTGCCGTTCTCGGCATCGCGCATGGCTGAAGTGGCACAGGCGCGAAATGCCTCTACGTCATTGAGTTTCATGAATTGCTTGAAGCCCTTCATCATGTGGAGCATCATCTTCTCACGCTCCTTGGAAACCTTTCCCAGGGTGAATACATCCTTACCCAATCGCAATGGGATGCGGATGAACATGAGTTTTTTGATGCGGTCTTCCTCTCGGATTGCCTCGGGATCGAAGCGCTTGATGAGGAGTCGGGCTCCGTTTGAGCCGATATCAATGGATGCTAAATTCATCATTATTTATATGCTTTATTATTTATATGCCTTATAAAGTTCTTCCTGACTGCGGAATGGCTCGCCTTCTACAAATTCCTTGCCGCCCTTGCCATCTACCACTCTGCCGTTCATCGTATCTCTCATACCATAGGAGATGGTGCGGAGCAGGTCTGCCTGCATATCCTCGTCATATACCGGGGTGAGTACCTCGATGCGGTTGATGAGGTTTCTTGGCATCCAGTCGGCAGAACCGATGAAGTATCTTGGCTTGCCTCCGTTGGCAAAGATGAGGATACGGCTGTGCTCCAGATAGCGGTCGATGATGCCCACGCAGCGGATGTTGTCGCTGAGCTTGGCGATGCCTGGCACCAGCGAACAGTTGCCGCGAATTACGATGTCGATCTTCACGCCAGCCTTTGAAGCCTGATAGAGCTTGGTTACCATGTCGGTATCGGTGATGTGGTTGATCTTCATCTTCACCCAAGCCTCCTTGCCCTCGTTGGCATTCTTGATTTCTGTATCAAGCATGCGTAGGATACGGCTCTTCATGGAGTTTGGAGAGACGAGAAGCTCGTTGAAGCGGAATGGTGAGAATGGACGGTCGATGAAATCGAATACCTTAGCCACCTCGTTTACCAGCTTAGTACGGGCGGTCATCATCAGATAGTCGGTATAGATCTTGGCATTGCCCTCGTGGAAGTTTCCGGTTCCCACACAGGCGATGTTGCCCTTCTTTGATTCGATATAGAGCAGCTTGGAGTGAATCTTCAGTCCTTCTACACCGAAGATTACGTTCACGCCCTCTTCCTGCATGCGCTTGCTCCATTTGATGTTGCTCTCCTCGTCGAAACGTGCCAGAAGCTCTACCACGGCAGTTACCTTCTTGCCGTTGCGGGCAGCGGTAATGAGTGCCTTCACTACCTTTGAATCCTTTGCCAGACGATAGAGGGTGGTCTTGATTGCCTTCACCTCGGGTTTGATAGCAGCCTCACGGAGCACACGGATGTAGCCGTTGAAGCTATGGTAGGGTACATGGATAAAACGGTCTTTCTCACGAATCTGGTCGAGGATGCTCTCGTTGGAGAGGAACTCCGGTTTCATGATAGGAGCCCACTTCTCGTACTTCAGTTCCTTGTGTCCGCAATCTGGGAACGACATCAGATCCTTGTGGTTCTGGTATCTTCCGCCAGCCAGTGAAGCATCCAGTTCTTTGGTGTTCAATCGCTCACGGAGTTTCTTTTGGAGTTCCTTCGGCATCTCCTGATCGTAGATTACGCGCACGGCTTCACCCTTCTTACGGCTGTTTACACCCAGTGCAATCTTCTCCATGGTTCCGAAGTCGGCATCATTGTCCATCTCCATTTCGGCATCCTTGGTAAACTTGAAACTGAAAGCACGGTAGGTGCTCTCCTTGAAACCGAGGAATACCAGAGGTAGACAGTATCTGATTACATCGTCCAGATACATGATGTTGTCAAAACCCTCGCTTGCCGGCACCTTTACCCAGCGTCCGTAAACTCTATCTGGTACCTTTACTACGGCATATTTCTTCTTCTTGTCATCCTCAGCCTTTTCTACGGCAAGGTAAATGCGGTTGTCCTCCAGTGTGGAGAGGTCGTCTATCTCGTTGAGCCAGATAGGGTTGACAGAACCATTGAGCTTGTCGTAGAAGAACTGCGTAAGGAATTCCTTCTGCTCGTCGTTGAGCTGGTCTTCGTTGAGCAGGCGAACCTTGTGTACTTCAAGCTCTCGGAAAACCGTATCCACCGCCTCAGTGTATTCTTTCGAATAAGATTCATTGAGTTTATTAATTGCTTTAAGTGATTTCTTAATCTGCTGTTCGGTATCCTTGTCGAGCTTCTGGTTGAGCATGCGGTTGAGTGATGCCACGCGGACACGGAAGAACTCGTCAAGGTTATTGGAATAAATACCGAGAAAAGAGAGACGCTCCAACAATGGGACGTACTCTTTCTCTGCTTCCTGGAGAATGCGATGGTTGAAGTACATCCAACTGATATCGCGTTCTACGTATGCCTTTTTGAGTAATTCTTCTTTGGTCATAGTCGTTTGCTAATTATAGAGTTATTTTAACTTTCTAATGTCTTTCCATACGCCCTGGGCTAGGGGCTTTTGGGCTTTCAGCCCGTTCTTGAACCACATTCGAAAGTTTGTGGGTTATTTTATTTTTGTAGACTCTTTCTTATTCTTTTTTTCAACTTTCTTTTCTGGAGCAGCTTCCTTCTTCTCTAAGTCAGCTTTCTTTTCAGAAGTCTTTTCTTTCTTCTCTGCGTTAGCTTTCTTTTCAGAAACTTTCTCGTCCTTCTTGTTCTTAGAAGGTTCTTTAGAGTCTTTGCCTGGTACTTCCAGAACGAGGAAATCTGTATCTCCGTCGATAAAGTGAAGCTCTTTACGGAAAAACTTGCTGCTGCCTGCTGGAACGATGATGTCGTGCAACTGGTCGCAGTCATCGAAAGTATGACGGCTCAACTTTTCTGGAGTTCCTGCGAAAGTAATCTTCTTCAGTTTGTCGCATTCAGCGAAAGCGTATGCTTTGATAGCTTTCACGCTGGCTGGTATATAAATGTTATCCAATTCATCACAATCATAGAATGCATCATGTTCAATCTCCTTCACCGTACTAGGGATGATGACATGAGCCAATTGTTTCTTGCCACGGAAAGCCATCTCTCCGATAATCTCTACTCCCTCAGGAATCGTAAAACTGGCATCATGGTTCATGTAGTAAACCAAGCGCTTCTTGTCGGCGGTATAGACTGCCCCGCCGTCAAACTCAAAATTATCGCTGTCAATCTTCTGTAAGGCGAGGTTGAGAACCAAGTTTTCAAACTTACCGTCTTTCTTGGACTTCTTCTTGAGAATCTCCAAAATTGCTTTTTTATTTTCCTTCATATAATCATATATGTTAATTGTATTTCTTTTCGGTTGCAAAGGTACGGCGATATTTTTAAACTAGAGCGAAAAGATGGTTACATGTTTATGACGATGATGTTACATCGATATTACGGGCGTTACAATCATATTACACGCTTTGTAAACAGGCAATGTAACACTTTTTTAATACTTATGTTTTGTGAAAGAAATATTTTATCCTTATCTTTGCAGCCGAAAAGAAATAGAAAGGCATCTTGTAGGATTTCAATTCATAACGGGATTGCTTTCTTGTTGGTAACAATCAATTAAGCTATATATAATAAGGTAAAATGAAGAAGAAAACGTATCTGTTGATGGCACTCGCTATGGTGTCGATGGGAATGAATGCCCAAAACTCAGAAAAGAGTTCTCTTGGAAACAATGTGCCTGAATTCGTCAAGACAATGAAGATAGGTGGAACCATCCGTTCTAAGTATGAATACCAAACCGAGGAAGGGGAGGGACGATTTGAGGTGCGTACGGCCCGTATCAATGTAGCAGGAAATGTAACAAAGGAGGTTAGTTATAAGGCTGAGATTGATCTCTGTGATGAGGGTAAGATCAAGATGCTCGATGCTTATACCCGCATCAAGCCTTGGAAGACACTGCAGCTTACCATTGGTCAGGAGCGTGTGCCATTCACTATTGATGCTCACCGTTCTCCTCATCAGCAGTACTTCGCCAACCGCTCGTTCATCGCCAAGCAGGTGGGCAACGTGCGCGACGTGGGTGCCGAAATCGGATACACCTGGAATGTAGGTTTCCCAATTGTGGTGAATGCCGGTATCTTCAACGGTTCGGGTTTGACCAACCAGAAGGATTACTGGACCAAGGGCGTTAACTATTCAGCCAAGGCTCAGTTCCTCTTCCCAAATGTCAACCTGGTGTTGAGTACCCAGAAGATCAAGCCATCTGATGTTACGGTAACGATGTATGATGGCGGTATCACCTTCCACAAGGGTGGTTTCATTGCTGAGGCTGAGTATCTTTACAAGCATTACAGTAAGGATGCTTTCCACGATGTTCATGCATTCGATGGTTTCGTATGCTATGATATTCCGGTGGCTAATCCTAAGAGCCTTATCAGGAAGGTTTCGCCTTTGGCAAGATATGATTTCATGAGCGACCACAGTGATGGTACAAGATATGGCGGTTCTGATACAGAACTGGGTGCATTGAAGATCAATGATTATAAGCGCCATCGTATTACGGGCGGTGTAACCTTGAGCCTTGCCAAGCCATTCATCTCAGATATCCGTATCAACTACGAGAAATATTTCTATCGTAAAGGTGGTATAGCTAAAGTTTCAGAAAAAGATAAGATTGTTGTGGAGTTCATGACAAAGTTCTAATAATAGTTTATAGTTAAGAGTTTATAGCAACAGTCATCTATAAACTATAAACTCTTAACTATAAATTCCTTACAGCATTCCCTTAGAACTGGGAAGCTCGAAGTGGTAGATGTCTCTCTTTATCGCCATTTTCAGCGAACGGGCAAGTGCCTTGAAGATGCCTTCTATCTTGTGATGCTCATTTTCGCCTTCAGCCTTGATATTGAGGTTCATCTTTGCTGCATCACTCAGACTCTTGAAGAAATGCTTGAACATCTCGGTTGGCATTTCACCCACCTTCTCTCTGTGGAACTCGGCATCCCAAATCAGCCATGGACGGCCACCGAAATCCAATGCTACCTGACAGAGACAGTCGTCCATCGGCAGACTGTAGCCGTATCTTTCTATTCCGCGCTTATCACCTAAAGCCTGCAGCAGGCATTCGCCCAGTGCAATACCCGTATCCTCAATGGTATGATGCTCATCCACATAGAGGTCGCCCTTTGTATGGATGGTGAGGTCCATCATGCCGTGTTTGCCTATCTGTTCCAGCATGTGGTCGAAGAAACCGAGACCGGTAGAAATGTCGCATTTTCCTGAACCATCGAGATTTACCTTGATGTAGATATCCGTTTCCTTGGTGGTGCGCTTCACCTCTGCGATGCGGTCGCCGGCAAAGAGAATCTCGGCAATCTTATCCCAGTCCATGCCGTCTTTTCCGAGAATCAGACTCTTGCAACCCAGGTTTTCTGCAAGCTGAGCATCGGTTTCACGGTCGCCGATTACATAACTGTTTGCCAGGTCGTATGCCGGGTTGTCGATATATTCAGTCAGCATGCCTGTTCCTGGCTTGCGCATCGGCGAGTTATCTTTAGGGAAGTGGCGGTCGATGTGCTGCTTGGCAAAGTGGATGCCTTCGCTCTCCAGGGTCTGGATGATGAAGTTGTGGACTGGCCAGAAGGTATCTTCCGGAAAGGAGTCGGTACCCAGTCCGTCCTGGTTGCTCACCATCACCAGCTCGTAGTCGGTGTGCTGGGCAATGAAGGAGAGATTGCGGAACACGCCCTTGGTGAATACCAGCTTCTCGAAGCTGTCAATCTGTTCATCCTCTGGTTCCTGAATCAGAGTTCCATCGCGGTCGATGAAGAGTAATCTTGTCTGTTTCATGTCTCTTATATATGTTAATACGATTAATATTTTTCAATTTCTGCGGTTGCCATCTTCTGGCTTTCCTTCATTCTCTTCTTCTCTTCGTCTTGCACCTTGTAAGAGCCGAATTGATAGGCAAGTGAAATGCCGAGCCAGCTCAGGGCGTAGATGATGAGCAGGAAGGTGATGGTAAACACCAGGAAGAGGAGTGGGGTGAAATAACCCGGCACACCGAGCGGGTCTCCATCAAGTGCACCGAGCTGTGAATAGAACTGTGCGATGATGAGGATGATGGAAGGCAGGGCTGCGATAAAGGTAGCGATGCCTACGATAATCATGCCGAGAAAACTGGTCAGAAAGAAACCTCCGAAGTGGCGGAGAATGCGGAGGAGGGATTTTCCTATCTTGCGCTTTTTGCCCTTAGGACACAGTTGCTTTCTTGGCAGAAGATGCCAGAATGATACGATAGCCATTACGATTGTGGCTCCGTAAATGATGGTTTGCAGGATGAACGAAGCCATCGGATTTACGGCTCCCCAATCGTGAAGCGGTTTGTTGGGGAGGAGGAAATAGAGTACGATAGCCAGCAATACAGCAAATGGAACATGGGTAGTCCATGTCTGTTTTACAAGTGATCTGAAGTCACTTGTTATGGTATCGTATGATGCTCTCATGCAGGAAGTTATACTTCGGTGCTTAAATAATTCATTTACTTCCATAACTATCTTGTTTTAATTTCTAATTATCGCTTTTGTTTTTTTTACCCTTTTACCTTTAAAAGTTTCTTCTGAATTCTGAGCAGGTAATGGCGGTAGCGATAGCCACATTCAGACTGTCGGCTGTAGCTCTACCTTCCGGAAAGTTAGGGATGAGCAACTTGTGATTTACCTTCTTTGCCAGGTCTGGCGAGATGCCTTTTCCTTCGTTTCCCATCACGATAAGTCCTCGGTTTTCGAGCTTTTGCTGATAGATGTTGTCGCCATCGAGCAGGGTGCCGTAAACGGGAACGTCGGCTGGAAGTGATTCTACCAGTCCCAGCAGGTCGCCATATTCTACCTTCACTCTTGCTATGCTGCCCATCGTGGCCTGCACCACCTTCGGATTGTATACGTCGGCAGTATCCTGACTGCAGTAGATATGGGTGATGCCAAACCAGTCGGCGATGCGGATGATGGTGCCCAGATTGCCTGGGTCCTGAACGCCGTCGAGCGCCAGACTCAGTTCGCTGGTATTAATAGAGTAATCTCCTGATGTTGCCTGTCTGAATACGGCAAGTACCTGTTGCGGATGTTGCAGGAAACTTACCTTCTTCAGTTCTTCATCAGTAACCTCTATCACTTCGGTTTCAGCCCCGAAGTGTTTGCCCCGGAGCCATTCGCCGGTAGCCACAATCAGGTCGGCAGGTTGCAGAGCGAGCAGATCGTCTACCACCTTGAAACCTTCTGCCACGAACTTTCCTTCTTTATTCCTGTTCTTCTTCAGTTCGAGCGAACGTATGTACTTTATTTTATTCTTGCTAATCATTTATTTTTTGTCTATATGTGTGCAAAGGTAACATAAAATATAGACATTTCAAAATAAAAAGTGCTAAATATTTTGTATTTAATTTGTTTTGCATTATCTTTGCATATCAAAAACGATAGATATTTTGAAAATACAGAAGATTTCATTACTTGCCTTGCCGCTGCTCATAGCATCTTGTTCTTCAAGCAAAATGGTGCCGGAAGGGGAGTATATATTAAATAAGGTAGAAGTGAAGAGCGACTCGGCAGGGTATAATGCTGGGGCGCTCAAGCAGTATGTGCGCCAGAAAGAGAAACCGAAACTCTTCTCGCTCTTCAAGAATCCTTTCAGCAAGAAGCCTGTCATCTACGATACTTTGCAGGCACGGCTCTCCTGTCAGGATCTGCTTACCGCCATGCAGAACCAGGGCTTCATGCATGCTGGGGTGTCGCTCTATACCACCAAGAAAGGAAAGAAACTGGATGCTACCTATCTGTTGCATCCCGGAGAACCTTTTATGATAGGTAAGGTGAAATATGAAGTGGAAGATGAACATATCCAGCAACTTCTGCATCTCGATAATCCCGATAATCAGCAGATTAAGCCGGGTATGAGATTTACGGTAGAAACATTGGATAATGAGCGCAGGCGTATCTCCAGCCTTCTGACCAATGATGGCTATTTCCGCTTTCATAAAGATTTTATCCAGTTTTCTGCCGATACGATTGCGGGACAGAAGGACATCGCCCTGACGCTCCACCTGATGAAGTATAAGGCAAACAGTAATGCTCCTGAGATTGATCATCCCCGATATGAAATCAGAAACATCAACTATCTGAGTAATGACAGCGACCGAATCCATCTGCGCCATCAGGTTTTGCTCAATGCCACTGCCCTCAGAGAAGGCCGTCCCTACAGTGCCGCCGCCTTGCAGCGCACCTATAACAACTTCGCCCGTTTGCAGGCGGTGAAGTATACCAACATCAGTTTCTCTGAAGTTCCTGATAGCAATCAGGTTACGGAGAACGGAATGGAGAGGGACAGCATCAGCCGGCAGATGGATTGCAATATCCAGATCAGTACCAACAAGCCTTCTACCATCGCCTTCCAGCCGGAGGGAACCAATACGGCGGGCGACTTGGGAGCTGCTGCATCGCTCACTTATACCAACCGAAATCTCTTCAGAGGTAGTGAGCAGCTGAGCATAGAACTTCGTGGAGCTTACGAGGCCATTACCGGTTTGGAGGGGTATCAGGATCAGAACTATACTGAATATTCGGTTGAAGGCAAACTGGTTTTCCCTCGTTTCTTGGCGCCTTTCCTTTCAAAAAATTTCAGAAGAAGACAGACGGCAAACAGCGAGTTGTCGGCAAGTTGGAATCTTCAGAACCGTCCGGAGTTTCATCGCCGCGTATTCTCTACTGCCTGGCGTTATCGCTGGACAGAACCGCGTCATCACCTGGCCTGGCGTTTCGACCTTCTTGATCTCAACTATGTGTATATGCCATGGATATCCGAGACTTTCAAGAGAGACTATCTCGATAATGCAGAAAACAGAAATGCCATCCTCCGCTACAATTACGAAGACCTGTTTATCATGAAGATGGGTTTCGGTTTGAGTTATAGCGATGGGGTAGATGCTGTGCGAGTGAATGTAGAGAGTTCGGGCAATCTGCTGAGCGGTGTTTCCAAGGCTTTCGGTTTCAAGGTGAACAGCCAGGGGCAGCGTACATTATTTAATATAGCTTATGCCCAGTATGCCAAGTTTGATGTAGATTATACCCATCTGATGCAGTTTGATAAACGCAATGCTCTGGCGCTGCATGCGGGCATCGGTGTGGCTTATCCTTATGGCAACAGTACGGTGTTGCCTTTCGAAAAGCGTTATTTCTCGGGTGGTGCCAACTCGGTAAGAGGTTGGGGCGTAAGAGAATTAGGTCCGGGCAAGTTTAAGGGAACTGACGGCAGAATAGATTTCATCAACCAGACGGGTGATGTGAAGCTCAACTTGAATGCAGAATACCGCACTTCGCTCTTCTGGAAGTTTGAGGGTGCAGCGTTTATCGATGCCGGTAATATCTGGACACTTCGCAATTATCAGGATCAGCCTGGTGGCCAGTTCAAGATAGATGAATTCTACAAGCAGATAGCTGTAGCCTATGGCTTAGGTCTCAGGTTGAATTTCGATTACTTCATCCTCCGTTTGGATATGGGTATGAAGGCGATCAATCCAGCCTACGGAACGAAGGAAGAGCATTGGGCGATTATCCACCCGAAACTAGACCGCGATTTCGCCTTCCATTTCGCAGTAGGTTTGCCGTTCTAAATGCAGCTAATAGTTAATAGTTGATAGTTAATAGTTTATAGCAAGGAGTTTCTGTAGGGCATCTTTTTTGATTATGATACCCCTCAGAAACTCCTTACTTTTTTCAAGGCAATTTATCCAACTTAATCTTCCAGAGCCCCTTTTCCATACACATCGGCAGTTGGAAATCGGCCTGTTCTATGAGCTGCGGATCCTGTCCGATGCTGTCCATCTGCAGAAAATTATGAACAGTAAGGGTAACGGTGGCACTTGTTTCATCGTCACCGAAATCAATATCCGTAATCTCGATGCTGGCATCCTCCGGTTTCTGGCGCAGCTGTTCCACGTCGGTCTCGTTCACATTACTTGCAGCATAGCGCAACCAGCGCTCCGATTCCTGGGTGCAATACTTCACGGCTTTCGGGAAATGCCAGTTGAAATAATTGTTGGCAAACGAATCAACATCAGCCTTCAGCTGGTCCTCGCTGCCTTCGTGAGGTTCACAGCCCGAAAGGCTGAATATGCTTGCGGTCATGCATGCCACAGCTATGCATAAACCTATCATCGACTTCTTCATCATGATTCTCAAATCTTAAAAATTCTATTTTTTTGCGATATTTCGGCACAAAGATAGTAAAAAACTTTGTAATAAGAATCTTTTTTGCTAACTTTGCATGGAAAATAACAATTAAAATGCTGAAATTTATATCCTTTGGCAGTGGAAGTAGTGGCAATTGCTATTATCTTTACACTGATACGGATTCGATACTGATAGACGTAGGAGTAGGAATAAGAATATTGAAGAAGCATTTCCATAACTATGGACTTCGCTTCGAGGATGTGCATCACGTCCTCATCACCCATGACCACGCCGACCATGTAAAGTCGGTGGGGAGTCTGAGTACTGACTATCATCTACCGGTATATACGACCCGTAAAGTACATCAAGGCATCGAGCGCAACTATTGTGTTCGAAAGAAGATAGAGCCTAACCATGTTCATGTGATAGAGAAGAACGTAACTTTCATACTAGGCGAGTTTAAGATTACCCCGTTCGGCGTACCCCATGACAGTACCGACAATGTTGGCTATTTTGTGGAGTGCGGTGGTGTAAACTTCTGTCTCATCACCGATGTGGGTCATATTACTGAAGAGATGCACGACTTTATCGGGCGTGCCAACTATCTTGTGCTCGAGGCGAACCATAGTGTAGAGATGCTCCAGCAGGGTCATTATCCCCAGTATCTGAAGGAACGCATTCTGGGAGATAACGGTCATCTGAGCAACGACGATTGTGGCGAGGCGCTTGCCAATTATGCTACACCGGAGCTTCATCACGTCTGGCTCTGTCATCTCAGCGAGGAGAACAACCATCCTGAGCTGGCACGCAAAACCGTGGAGCAGATCCTGCGCAGCAAAGGCATCATAGCCGGCAAGGACTTCCAGCTGGAAGTATTGAAGCGCAAGACACCGAGCGAAATCTATAAGCTGGTGTAGGGCAGGTGTAAAACTAAAAAGGTAGCCGGATAAGGAGTTATATTGAGTTAGCTCCTTATCCGGCTATTTCATGAATACGAAATAAACGGCTGCAATCAGGCAGCAGAAGGCTGCGAAATGATTCCAGTGCAATCCCTGTCCCTGAAAGAGGATATTGGCGATGATGGCGAAGACGATAAGCGATACGCATTCCTGTATCACCTTGAGTTGGACCAGATTAAACGGTCCGCCATTATCCACGAAACCGATGCGGTTGGCTGGTACCTGACAGCAATATTCGAAGAAGGCGATAGCCCAACTGAAGGCGATGACACCGATAAGAGGCCAGTTGCTGCTCACGCCCGTTTGTTGCAACTTGAGGTGTCCGTACCAAGCTAGCGTCATGAAGATGTTGCTCAGCACCAATAATAATATAGTATACAATCCGTTCATAATCTTATCTTTTTTGCGGGTGCAAAGGTAATATATTTTTTTTAACCCTCCAAATTTCAGGGAAGTTTCATTTCGTTTTTGTTTTGATATGGCTGTTTTTGGCAGATAAATCTCCGATGTTCTGATATTTATCTCCGAAAGATAAGTGTGCTGTTTGCGTATGGCTAGTAGGCTGTTTGGGGCGAACAGCCGACTAGCGGAATAGGGAACAGTCGGCTGTTCCTATAAGACAGTCATCTCAGACGGGGAAACCAGATTTCCCAATCCTATCAATATGATTTATGTTTAGCATTCTGCAAAAATCTCTTCACTCTTCACCTTTCCTCCCAAATCCCCTGTGTTTATCGGCATTTCGGGAGGTGAAGAGTCATCAGCAACTCTTCACCCGCTCTTCACCACTCTTCACCTGGACTCAAAATCGATAGGAAGATGTGTATCCTCCTTTATGCGTTGATGTGTAGAAGTATATGGGTGAAGAGTGGGTGAAGAGCTGCTGCGAACTCTTCACCCCCGCCAACCTCCCTGTTTATCGGTATTCCGGAGGGTTGGGTGAAGAGTGAAGAGTATTTCCGTGTTTGCTTCCACATAATATTTATCGGTCAGGATTATGATATGACAACCCATTTGCCTGATTTCTGCGAGCCTTCTCTGCGGATGATATGATCTTCCTGCATCTTCTTGAGATGCTTAAGGATGGCACTTCTATTGATGTTCAGAGTGTTAGCAATCTCTCGAGAAGTGATATTCCCATTGCTGGCGATAAGTTGCAAAATGGCATTTCTCGTTTCTGGACCACCTTTCTGGACCACTTCCTTGTTTTCTGGACCACCTTTCTGGACCACCTCCTGCTTCTCCTTTTCCATCTTGTTTTCTCCTTCCATCTGCACTTTGATATCAGCTATCGCAATATCTTCTTCCATAGATTTCCTGTATTCAAGAATCTCGTTTCTCAGGTTTTGCGTGTGCTCTTTCAGCATGAATTCCTGGAAGGGTGCCATTGCCTCTTCTTCTCTCGATTCATTGAGGGCTTCGATATACTGCGCTTTATCTTCTTTGATGATTTTAGCAGGTACCAGTCCGAATTCAAACTGTAGGTGATTCATGATGAGGCGCGACATTCTGCCGTTGCCATCCACCCATGGGTGAATAGTAACGAGAATGTTGTGGGCATCGAAACTTAGCAGGTAGGCATCTATGGCGTTGGGACTTTTGATGAGCGCTTCTCTCCGCTGGTTGATGTGGTTGCAGAGTTCTTCCAGTTTCATCGGAACTTTGCGGTAGTCCATATAGGAGCGCCCGCCTGCTCCTGCCGTAACGCCAACAAGGCGCAGGTCTCCCTTTGATGAGTCGAATTCGCCCATCAAGGTGCTGTAGTGGCTGCCCGTATTTCTCATTACCAGGGCGGAGAGGTTCTTGAGCATTTCCACGGTGAATGGCTTATGTTCTCTTGCCCATCTGATGGATTGTTCGTAAGCTCTCTTCAGGTCGAGGTTCATGAGTTGTTCCACCATCGGTTTGCCTTTAGCCGTGATGCCTTCGTCGAAGAGAAGCTGGTTCTCTATCTCGGTTACGGTGGAGCCTTCGATGGCGGTGGAGTGGGTGATGATAGAGTAGAGATAGAACTTCTGATAGTCTATCTGCTCAGATATTCCCAGCTTCTGGTATTCTTTCAGAACCTCTAGGAGTTCATTGATCTGCTTGTCCATAACGCTTCTTTTTGTAACTGAATCTTTTTGCAAAGATACGACGAATATTTTGATTTCGCAAGAAAAAATGGGGGATAATATAAAAAAAATGGCGAATCTTTTTGTTATCTCTGATTTTTGCAGTATCTTTGCAGAAGCAAAGCTGCACTCGGCAATTTGAAAGCAAGCTTTCATTGCGCCCGTTTGTATTTACTTTGCATTTGGATGGATTCGCCCTAGGGTGATGATGTCTGTTTTTTGTGGGTTAAAATAATAGCGTTTGCTGTTTATTCGATAATAATGTTCCTGAAGTTTGGCCGCGGAAGAACATATACCATAGAATAAATAAGTAAGCGTCCGCTATAGCGTGGACGTAAAACTTATCTATGGTATATAGGTTAGGCCAAACACCTTGGGACGTTGGATAAGTGGATCGTCCACGTTTCTGCGTTCTAATGGGGATGAGGCTGGTCTTGATGTGCATCAGGGTTGGCTTTGTTGCTATGGATAAGGGTGTTTGGCTATAGCTTTTATTTTCTGAATACTATCAAAAAGACTATTTTTGCAAAATCATTATGAAGGGTGATGCTCACAAGGGTAGAATAATATGTAGCAACTGCATAGCAAATGTGTCGCTAGGCAAATGTCAAGTGAAGATGTCTACGCTTTGTTATTGCAGGAAAAAGAACTTATAAACGTTTTAAATTAAAGTTTGCAGGACATCCAAACTTGTTGTTGTAATTAATTATGAAGAGAACATTACTTGTTTCCGCTTTTGCAGTCATGGCTTTGGCTGCTAGTGCACAGATTTCTGAAGTGACTAAGGTGAAAGGTGATGGATTTGATTTCATCCCTAAAGGGCTTACTACTACAGGTGTTATTACTCCTTATTCAACTATCGGAGTTGAAAATAATAGTAGCAACCAAACACCTGAGTTTACTGTTTATGATGCTTCTTTTAACGTGGAGAAAACTTTTCAGTATGACCCTAGGGTATTCAAAAGCAATTTGGTACCAATGAAAGCGTTAGCTGATTTCAAAACCAAGAAGGTTGTTAAGGAAGGTTATGAGAAAGCTTATTGGGACAAAGTTGATGGAGTATATGGTTATGATGGATTTGAAACTCCAATTACAACGATGGATGAATTTAAGGCTGCTGTTTCCCAATTGATAGGTGATGGTGAACTGGTTTACTTCACTGATTATAAAGGCAATTTTGCTTATCATAATAAATATGATTGGCAAGAAGTTTCTGGTAAATATGATGGTATTTACGTAAGTGAGCGTTACTCTTATTATAATCCTTCCGACAATAAATTATATAATGTAGATGGTCTTACTAGGTTAGTTGAAGTTGATATGTCTAAATTGGCTTGGAAGGTAGATGATAGCCGTGATAGTAGTGAGGTAACACAGCAAGAAAGAATCATGCAGACAGAGGTGTATGATTTTGATGCGAACTGCAATGAGGATTCATATGTATACCTTACTCAAAATGTGTTTAACAATGATGATAAATATGAGTTTCTTGTAGAATGTTATAGGCAAGTATCTCAGCCAGAAGCTAGCGCTAATAGTCTAATGATAAATGGTATTGAAAATGGAAAACTCGTTTTATGTCAGGATGTGCATGACAAGTACTATGAGTCTTATATAGCCGTAAAGAATGAGGATGGAAAGGAATTGTTCACTATACCGAATGGTAATAATGGAAAGGATCTGTCTATCTATCGTATGAATGGAAAGATTTATATAGGAAATAGTGAATATTTAGGTAATGGAGAAACTCAATATGTCATCTACTTGCTTGACAATACAGGCACCGGTATTACTGAGTTAGCTCGCACAAATGTAGTGAAGTCAGCTAAGACTTTCAATATGGCTGGTATGAAAGTTGGCAAAAATGCTAAGGGAATTGTTATCCTGCAGGGTGGCAAGAAGTATTTTAACAAGTAGTTTTTTTGCGGAATGCTCAACTTGTTGGGCATTCCGCATAAATAAAAAGTCTAGTCTTAAGCATTATTTATAAACCGTGCGTAAGTGTACAGACTGTATATCCTGCAACTTTTCATCGCTCAGTTCGCCAGATTCCCAAAGTTTATCTAATTCTTGCTGCAAACGCTCGTTCATGCGCTTCACTTGTGTTGCCATAATTGTTAATTTTAAATATTTCATGTGCAAAGATACAGATATTTGCTAATACTCCAAAGATTTTAAGAAGAAAAATTAATACAGGGTGTTTTTTTATCCAACTTAATCCGTATAATCTATTAATTTTCAGCGTTCTCTGCCATTTTCTTGTAGATTTTCTTGCAAGTTCCAATCTTTCTTCGTATTTTTGCACCAATAAGTAACGTGGAACTTTAAAAGCGAAAGAAATATGGAGGAAAAGAAATATCATATCGATGAATCGAAGATAGCCGGGGATAAGGTTTGTGAGCCATCGCCTGTTTATGCATCTGTTGCATCAGAGTCTGTATCTCATCACATGATAGATTCTGGGATAGAGCAGAAAGATGAAATTCCTGTTCTTAAAAATCATTTTAGTTATGAGGGGCTTCTGGATAGCCTCGATTATTGTGAAACCATAAAGGATGATTCGTCTAAATGGGAGTCTGTTGATGCCTTTAATGAACGTTTATATGAGGAATTCCCATGGCTGAGATAGTTGTCCACAAGCTGTATGAAGAAAAGGAACGTCAGTATATTATCGATGCTTATGAGAATTTTGGTAAGAAAACTGCTCGAAAGTGGAAAGAAGAACTGAAGAAAATTCAGAACTTCCTGAAAAAATATCCTGAAGGTAAGCCCCCTTTTCTTGGTGCACCAAAGTTTAGCTATTTGCTTCGGGGTGCTAATTTTATGCGTAATTTCAAGTTGGTTTATTATTATGATGAATCCTTGGATGTGGTGCATATTGTTGACATTTGGGATATGAGACAGAATCCAAAAAGGTTCTCTGTCTCAAAATACAAGTGATTTTATATAACTTTAAACACGAAAGAAATATGGAGGAAAAGAAATATTATTCTTCTCTTTTCTGTCGGATTCTTGAAAAAGTATTTAGGTGAAGAGTGGTGAAGAGTGGGTGAAGAGCTTCAGAGAACTCTTCATCTCCGATAACCGCCCTGTTTATCGGTATTTCGGAGGGGTTGGTGAAGAGTGAAGAGTATTTGCCGTGTCAGTTATTCATTTTAATAAGGAGCAATATGATGGTACTTCGAGATAAGATATTATGTTTTTGGGTTTTATTCTGCTGCTTTGCTCATACTCCTCTGCAAGCCCAGCAGCCACGCAAGAAGGTGGGGCTCGTGTTGGGTGGAGGTGGTGCCAAGGGTGCGGCTGAAGTAGGTGTGCTCAAGGTGCTGGAAGAGGCTGATATTCCTGTAGATTATATTGCCGGAACCAGTATCGGTGCCATCGTGGGCGGACTCTATGCCATCGGCTACGATGCTGCGGATATCGATAGCCTCTACCGTAACCAGAACTGGCTTTTCCTTTTGAGCGACCAGGTGAAACGTGAATCGGAGACTTTTCTTTCTAAAGAAGAAAGGGAGAAATATATCGTTCATATTCCTCTTTCCAAAGAGAGGAAGGTCTCGTTGCCAACCGGTTATGTGAAGGGGCAGAATATCTTTAACCTTTTCTCTAAACTTACCGTGGGGTATCATCAGGTGGATGATTTCTCCAACCTACCTATCCCTTTCCGTTGTGTGGCGGTAGATCTGGTAGAAGGCAAGGAGGTGGTGTTTTCATCGGGCTCGTTGCCATTGGCGATGCGTGCCAGCATGTCGATACCGGGCGTGTTTGCTCCGGTAGAATGGAAAGGGAAGATGCTGGTGGATGGCGGTGCCTTGAACAATCTGCCGGTTGATGTGGCAAAGGAAATGGGAGCAGATGTGATTATCTGTGTAGATTTGAGTACCGGTTGGAAGAAGAAGGAAGAACTGAAAACGGCTTCTTCTGTTGTAGAACAGCTCATAAGTATGATGGGGCAGAACAAATACCGGAAGAATATGGCTGAAGCCAATCTTTATATCAATCCTTCTCTGAAAGGTTATTCGGCAGCCAGTTTCCAATCTGAAGCCATTGACACGATGATACAGCGGGGAGAACAGGCTGCCCGTCAGAAATGGGATGAGCTGATGGCTCTGAGAAAGTATATCTATGCTGATGCTTGTGATTCTGTAGCCTCTGATGACACATTACAGGATAAACGCCTCAAACAGCCGAAACCTTCTCAGACGGAAGCTTATCATATAGGAAGCATCCGGATAGAAGGCATCAGCGGAGAGGAGGAAAAGTGGATTAGAAAGAAAATTGCTTTACGGGAGAATTCGGAAGTCAGTCCTGAGGAGATAGATGGTACACTTGCCATGCTCAGGGGACTGAATATCTTTTCGCGTGTAGAATACAGACAGTCTAACGAGGAACCTTATGACCTGGTATTCATGCTGGAACCCAACGAATCCAGAAGAATCAGTGTAGGTGCACGTTTTGATACGCAGGATTTGGCGAGCGTCATAGCTCAGATATCCAATAACCAGCAGTTTTCTACCCGTCATCACTATGCCTTTACAGGACGCATATCCCGTAATCCCTATCTGGAAATGAAATATGCCTATGGCAACCTTTTCGGAGCGAAAATAGGCATTTCCTATCGTATGGCTCATTATGATTTCGACCTTTATGCGGACAAGCATAAGCTGGATGCCCTGGAGTTTCTTTCGCATTCTTTTGCTGGATTCTATACCCGCGATATCGGTAATTTCAGATTGAAGTCGGGAGTGCAGTTTGATTATTATCATTATCATTCTGATATGTTCGAACGCGACGGAAGCATCCAGACACGTTCGTCAGACCATTTTCTGAATTACTTTGCATCTGTTGTGATGGATACTTACGACCGCCGCTATTTCCCGACCCGTGGTAGCCGCATTCAGGTTCAGGGCATTCTGCATACGGATGACGGAATACATTATGCTGATGGTAATCCTTTCGGTGAAGCTGTTTTTCAAGGAGAATGTGCCGTACGTCTCAATTCCAGATTCTATCTGCTCCCTAAGCTCAAGAGCCGCTTCTTGTTTGGCAGTTCCGTACCAGCCATTTATCAGAATTATGCAGGTGGAGTAGCTGACGGTTACTATCTGCCTTGGCAAGTGGCATGGGAGAGTGCGCAGCATGTTCATCTGCTGGAGCGCAATGTGGTGACTGGTCAGCTCGGTTTCCGCTATCGGGTAAAAGGAAAGTTCTATCTTACCGCTCTGGGAGAGTATGGCAAGGAAGCCCGCAAGTTTTCCCATATTCTCATCGGTGATGATTTGTGGGGAGGAGCCTTGAGAGCATCCTATGATTTCGTATTGGGTCCGGTAAGCATTCAGGCTAATTATTCTAGCTTGGGTAAGAATGTAGGATTCTATATCAATGCAGGATTTGTATTCTGATTTCCTTATCTGCATCATGTAAACCAGAACCTGCATGTTTATATGTGTCATGGCGGTTCGCACAAAACTCGCATCTTGTCGTTTCCAGAGCCTACAAGACAGGAAATCATCAGTCTGATAGGTGGTTGGCTGAAGGAATAATGCTTTCAACAACCAACCATGATGGATAAAATGAAAGATTTTTTCAAAAAAGATCCATAAAAATTTGGTGGTTTCAGAAAAATGTATTACCTTTGCACTCGCTTTTGAAAACAAAGCTTTTTGCAGAGGCACCCTTAGCTCAGTTGGTAGAGCAACTGACTCTTAATCAGTGGGTCTAGGGTTCGAATCCCTAAGGGTGTACAAAAAACTCCGAAGAATCAATCTTGGTTCTTCGGAGTTTTTTTGTAATAATGATGACCATTATACGATAGAGGCGATTGTTCTGAACATCATGATGCCGGTGAATTACAGACAGTCCGATTTTTATGTAAAATATCGATATTTTACCTTGAATTATCTAAAACTAGTCCTCCATTCCCTATCATATATTAATAAACTTCATAAATTCACTGTCATTATGTCAAGAAACAAGAAAACATCAGAGTCTTTATTCCAGTTCATGAACCTCCTCATCGTCCTGTTGCTGAAGAACGGGCAATACCGCACCTCGCTGCATTACAAGGCATCCCTCAACAGCTTTAAGCGATACCGTGACAACAAGGATATTGCCCTAAAAGAGATAGATGCAGAAGTGATGCGCTCGTATGAGGCGTACCTGCATCATACGGCGGAGGTATGCAAAAATACCAGCTCCTTCTATCTCCGCATCCTCCGTGCCACCTACAACAAAGCTGTGGCAAAGGGACTGACGCCACAGCAGCATCCCTTCTCGGATGTCTATACCGGTATTGCCCAAACTCGCAAGAGAGCCATACCTACAGAAAATGTCAGCCAGATCAAGAGTCTGCAATCTGTCAAGGATCTCAATCCCAAGGAAGAGATGGCAAGAGATACATTCCTGATGAGTTTCTATCTGCGTGGTATCTCTTTCATCGACCTGGCTCATCTCCGCAAATCTGACCTCAAGGACGGTTATCTTCATTATACAAGAAGAAAGACAGGACAGCGTCTCACCATCCGATGGGAGAAGGAGATGCAGGAGTTGTTGGAAAAGTATCAGGCGCAGACCGCCTCCTCATCTTATCTCTTTCCTTTCCTTGTTGATGATGTAAACAAAAGACAGGATAAAACTATTGACAAAAAGCAGGATGAGGCACGCCTATATCACAATGCGGAAGCGCGTATCTCCTACCACCTCAGAAAGTTTGGAGCTACGATAGGCATCAAGGGCAAGCTCACCCTCTATGTTGCCCGCCATTCCTGGGCAACGACGGCAAGAGATAATCATATCTCTATCTCTGTCATCAGCGAGGCATTGGGACATCATTCCGAAACCACCACACAAATCTATCTCCGTTCCATCAAAAGCTCAGAAGTAGATGATGCCAACGCCAAGATACTGGCAGCCCTATAAGCTACAAAAAAGAATAAAAAGAGGGATTATGTAAAATGAACCAAAATGAACCAATTTTTCTGAATCTTTATATAAGAGACACAGAATCTTACCGCAAAATTACGAAAATTATTGGAAACAAGCAAATTATGCGTGTTAAAAAATTAATATCATTCTACAAAATTCTACATTTTTTCAGCATTCTTCTCGTACACAATCTTCTAAGTCGTTGATTGAAAGAATGTTTTTCGGTTTTCTGTGTCTCTTATATAGAGATTCAGAAGAACGGGAGTGATTGAGGGAAGGATTTTGAGGACAAAGGAATCGGACAGCTAATCATTCCAAGGGTTGCAGACTATCATGCTCTTGGATCAGGAGTACGTCTGTGATTAGAGGTTTCCGTTATTGGAAATAGACTAACCAACCCTTTCTTGCCAAGTGTTTTGAAACATGATTTCACGACACGGGGGAATGAGAAGTACACCCTGATTAAAATAGAAAAAAATAAACAATGATACAACCAGACAAAGAGGAGAGTTGGTACGCATTCAAGATATTTTTTGGGAAAGGAAAGCCTATTAAGGCATATTTCGTTGCCAAAGGGATAGAACATATTTATGATGTGAAACAAGCATATTGGGACAAGAATAAGAAAAAGAGACTGGTGAAGGAAGTTCCTATTATGCCATCTCTTATTCTTTTCCGTACCACGAGAATAGAAGCAGAAGAGATGGAGCGTATGTTTCTCAATAAAGTGATGCTCTATCGTGGCAAAAATTCTGAGAACTTGAAAGAACCTTCTAAAATTTCAGAACGTGAAGTGAAAATCTTCAATATTGTAGCAACTTCTGGTGTTGAAGGACTGGATTTTTACGATGAGTATAATCCCAAGTTTACCAAAGGCGACAAGTTCCGAGTCATTGAAGGTCCTTTGAAAGGAGCGGAAGGCTATGTCGTCCGTATCAAAAAAGATCATAAACTTTATGTGAGTATCAAGGGGTTGTGTGCTGTTACGACAGGATATATTCCTAAAGCATACTTGCAAAAAATCGAGTAGAGTATATGGAAATGTCAGATATTAAGCAAGTGGTACTGACGAGGAAAAGTACCTCGCCAGTAACAGAGTATTAATCGAGATGATGATGAGCAGCCCAGCTGACCGCATCCAGACACGGACACTCTTTGGGAGTAGTCCCCGGCAAATCCCGATGCCCCACAATCTTCGCTTTCGGAAAGAGAATCTTCAGATTCCTGAAAAGGTCAATGAGTCTCGTTTCCTGCTCAGTGGTCATGGTGTTGCAAGGCTTGCCTTGCTCATCGAGCCCTCCCTCATAGCAGATGCCGATAGAGCATCTATTATAAGGTCTGGCATGAGCACCAACCTCCAACAGCATCCGGTGCTGCGTCATCGTTCCATCCTTACGGATGTAGAAGTGGTAGCCGATGTCATAAAACCCACGAGCCTTATGGTCACGGCGCAGCTGTTCTACACTATAGTCCTCATTGCATCGGCTAGCCGAGCAATGCAAAACCAGATATTTAATGTCGTTAGCCGACATATATTGACTTTGTCTCATAATTAATAATTCAACATTTAACATTCAACACTTAACATTGCTATAAGGCATTTGCGCACGAGCTTACTCCCAGTGCTGTAAGAGCTGCAATCAAAGCTTGAACAGCAGCATTCAAAATTGAAACCCAAGAAATTTTCTTGGAACCATCATTAAAATTCTTCATAATCAGAAATGTGTTTAAAAGTGAAACATAAGTTTGAAGGGGTGACCACACCCTGCACTATGCAGGATGCAGTCACAGGGAGAATCCTACTCCAGGCCATCACCGCCACCGTCGGTGCCAGAGTCGGTACTGCTTCCACCGCCAGGGTTTGGTATATCACCACCATCACCCGATGGCTTGTTGTCACTCTTGTCGTCCTTGGTAGGCTTCTTCTTCGCAGTCTCCAGGTCAACGGTAGTCTCGTTCGCCTTTTCAGCCTTGAGCAAGGCAGCTTGACCAGCACGGCTTGCCACGAGCTTGAACTCAGCTTTATCAACAAGGTTCTCAAAGTCCACACCAGGGTTGAACTTGATGTTCACCGACTTGATGTTCTCCTCGGTAAACTTCTCCAGCGACTCCGCACCCTCACAGTTGATGGAGATGCTAAAGACACCAAACTCACCGAGTTTAATCTTGTTGCCGTTGAGCAGTTGCTCTACAATGCAGTCGCACATGTCCGACAGGATGGCTTTCACCATACCGCGGCTGTAGCCAGCGTTGTGTGAAGCAATGTGCTTACAAAACTTATTCAAGTCCCAGATTTCACGAACTTGGTTCTTGGCATAAGCCTTAGCCCCGTCCTCAGGCTTGAGGTAGTTGGTCATCAAAAATACAGAATACTCAATCATAATTAATCCTTTCTTTTAAAATGTTAATACTAATGTTACCTATGTCTCACTCAAAACTCAGAATGTCGAATGCCCGGGGTAATGAATTCTTCACTCTTCACTCTTCGTTCTTCGTTTAACTGATGCAAAGGTATAAAAAATGAGAGGCGAAATCAACTTTATGGAATAGCGTTGAATAACCATTGAATATTCGTTGAACAACCATTAAATACCCCTACTAGAAATGGAAGAAAACAGCAAGTCTAACGTGACTTTCAACATATACGGAGGCAACAACCAAATCCTCCCCAATGCCACAGAAGCCGTACAAAACTTCTATGGCGACCAATTCGCAGACCAAAAGCTCCATTCAGAAGGCGAATCCACCGATGCACCTAATGAAGATGAGCAGCGTCTCGCTATATATATTAATAAGGTGAAATCTCTCCGAGGTTACATCTCTCTCCTCACCGCTTGCAAGAAAGCAAAGGAAGTGGGCGAGGTAGTAGCCACGATGTGCCAGAACGAGGAGGCGATAGATGCCGACCTTATCGCCAAGAAAGATTTCATCCATCTCCTCCTTCCATTCCTCACGAATGTGAAGACAGGCAAGGGAGTAGATAACCTCCGCCTCTACATCAACAATGCATGGGATGCAAGAAAAAAGGCTATCCGACAGTCAAATCGATGAAATAGCCCTCAAAAAGTATATTATATTACTTGAGCAAGTATATTATATTACTTTGCCAAGTATATTATATTACTTGGGCAAGTAACTTATATTCCCGAAAACATGAGAGAAATATATATTCATATGATACGTAAGGCACAAGAGTTCATGAATGAGAATCATTATGCAGACATCTCTCGTGTACATTGTTTGCTCCGAAAGATGATGCCTAAGGAATACCATGACCTGATAGACCAGATTAAGGAGTGTCAAGACCCGCACGTTATGTTCAATGTTAATGGTGGCAACAACGTGATAGCGCCAAATGCTAGTCAGGCGAAACAAAATATACATGATGATTCTTCTAGTAGTATAAAAGATAATTTTCAATCATAAAAGTTGAATTATGGATTTGCAATTAGAGCGATTTTCAGACATCAATCTCAAAGATTCATTCTTTGATTCTTTGAGGTCGAGTTATCCCGAGTTTGATGAGTGGTATCATAAAAAGGAAGCTGCAGGTGCAACAGCCTACACCTATTATATTAATAGAGAACTGAAAGACTTTCTTTATTTGAAGATAGAGGAAGAGGAACTATCAGATATGGTACCTGTGCAACCTGCAAGGAAACGCTTGAAGGTCGGCACATTCAAGGTGGACAATGATAATCGTCATACCACACGTGGCGAGCGTTTCATGAAGAAAATCATGGATTTGGCTATAGCCGAGGATGTGGAAGAAGTCTATGTCACCATGTTCCCTACAGATGAGTTACAAGGCTTGATTCGTATGTTTGAGAAGTTTGGATTCTTACATGAGGCGGACAAGCCTCATGAGGACGGTAATTCGGAATATGTATTGATAAAGAATATGAGAAACCATATAGGTGATTTAAAACTCGACTATCCTTTTGTTAGAAAAGCGGGTTTTAATAAGTATGTTCTTTCTATAGTTCCAGAATACCATACACAGCTTTTTCCGGATTCCATTTTGAAAAACGAACAGAAGTATGATCTTATACAGGATGTTTCTGAGACTAACAGCATCTATAAGATATACCTTTGCTGGATGAAAGGTACTAGATATTTGAAAACAGGCGACAAACTTGTCATTTATAGGACTAGTGATTTCCAAGGTCCAGCCAAGTATCGCAGTGTTTGTACATCTGTTTGTACAGTTAGTGAGGTCAAGACCTTCAAAGACTTTGAAAATGAAGATGCTTTTGTGAATTATACCAATCGTTATTCGGTATTTAAGGAATATGAATTGAGACGATGGTATAGAACAAGGAATTGTTTCATTGTCATCAAGATGTTGTATAACATAGCTTTCACTAAGAAAGTAATCAATAAAGTGATGAAAGAGCAGGTTGGCTTGAACCCTGAGTATTGGGGATTCTTCAAGTTGACCGATGCTCAATTTGATAAACTATTGGAATTAGGAGAAATAGATGAACGTTATATTATCGATTAAGCCAGAGTTTGTTGAGAAAATCTTTTCTGGGGAAAAGCAATATGAGTACCGCAAGGTTCTCTTCAAGCAAAAGGTGGATACCGTATATATCTACGCCAGCCGTCCCATCAGCAAGATTGTAGGCGAGTTCAAGATAGCAGAGATTATCTGTGATACCCCTGCGAATATTTGGAATCAAACGAAAGAATACTCTGGTGTAACCAAGTCTTTCTTCCAACAGTATTATACAGGAAAAGATAAAGGCGTGGCCCTCAAGATAAAGGAATGTAAGCAGTACAAGGAGGCTGTTGATCCAACAACGGTTATTGCTAACTTTAAAGTTCCCCAGTCGTTTATATATGTTTAAGTTTTGTCTAATAGAAATATGATACCTCCATTTCAAGTAATAATAGATTGTCCCTTCAAGAGTATTACTAAAGATTCAACACTTGCTTCTATAGACAAGAAATATAGTGTTTGTATGGTAAAAGATTTTGAGGATGGAGTATGGAACGGTAAATCACCATTAGCCCGTATGGCGGTACCTATATAATATATTACCTTTCATATTATGAATACTGATATTAAGAGTTTGATACCATCCATGCATGCAGAACTGAAGCATATGCAATCTCGTGTTGCAGAGCTTCAAGTCTCATTGCAGCAAGGTTCATCTGATGAAAAGACGATTCTAGAGGAAAATTCTCGAATGAATCTGCGTGGGATTTGGACTTGAAACAAAAAATCCTTTAAAAATTTGGTAGTTTCATATAAAAACCATATATTTGCAGTCAAAAAAGGAGATACAATTATGAATACAATTACAATAGATAATAATACATATCACGACATAGAAAATTTTGCTCATGTAAACAATTTGGATGTAGCAGATGTTGTGAAGAAGTCTTTTCGTTTCTTTATAGAGGAGTTTAAGTTTGCTAAGCCGCATTCGAAAGCATCTCGGTATCAGTTGCCTTTGCATTTGAAAAAGATGCGAGGAGTATTAGCTGGTGTGGAAGATAGTGAGGATGAAAGATTAAACTATATATTGAGCAAGTAATGAAGAAGGTATTTTTAGATACGAATGTGGTTCTTGATTATTATCTGGATCGAGAAGGCTTTAGTGATGATGCTGAAGCTATCTTGGCTTATGGATATAATCAAGGATGTTCATTGTATGTATCTTCTTTAACTTGTGCTAATATGGCGTATATAGGCAGAAAGAAGTTCCCTGGTGAAGCGATATATGCAGTACTTGCAAGTTTGTTTGAATTTGCCGAAATAGCATCTGTCGATTCGAATGCTGTAAAGTCCGCAGTAACTTTGCAGGCTAAGGACTTTGAAGATGCATTGCAATATTTTTCTGCTAAGGCAATAGGTGTGGATTGTATTGTTACCAGAAACGTTAAGGATTTTCCTTTTTCGGAATTGCAAGTCTTGACCCCTAAGGATTTTTTGGCTCATTATGCAGTTAAATAAAATGACAGGTTAGATACTTACTAAGAAGAATACGACGTTATGAACATAGAAGAAAAAAAGCAGATTTTATGCGTCGCTTCAAGGCTTCTAGAGAGCGGAAGGCAGAATACATAGCACAAATGGAAAAGCGTATGCGTGATGACTATCGCCGCAGAACCGGTAAGGAAGCAGAATCATTTTGTGTGTTGTAAGAATGAAAAAATTAGATTTAGTCAAGATTAATAGTTGTGCACCATATGCAGTAATATAGTAGAGACGCAGTCTTGGTGATATACGAATCGTTGCTTGCAACGAAAAAAATCTGTGAGATCCGTGAGATCCGTGTGCGACTTAAAAGAATAATATTGAGTGTTGAACACGAATCTTTCGAGACTAAGCAACTTATTCGTGTAATTCGTGCAATTCGTGTTCCGAAAAAAAATACGTAATTCGCGTGCAGAGAAATATCTATTGTTGTGAGGCATAGTGACTACCGTTGCTTGCAACGAAGAAATCTGTGTAAATCTGTGAGATCTGTGGGACATTAGAATAAACTCCCCATTCGAGTGACGACAAGTGCAGAGCGATACTGCAATGAGGAGCAAAAAAATATATAATCATGAAATCCTTTTTATCAATCAAACCAGGAGCAACCTTTTTCTTAGGTAGCTCTCGCACCCTCGTCTATCATAAAGACGATGTCGAGATTATTTACAAGACCAAGACACCATCCGGCAAAACCTACTACGCTCATGTCTATTTGATGTTGGGTGGGGAAAACTCCGTTACTCTTTATGCCGATTGGGGTGATTACTTTTTACATATGTCAAGCATCAAAGACCAGGAGCATTTCTTTGGTATAATGAAGCGTCCCTGCCCAACCTTTGTCCAGATATGGCAAAGCGAGCATCCCGACGATATATTCATTATGTCAGCCAATGCCGGTCAAACCATGGGCTTAGGAATGGATATCGAGAATGTAGATTATCGCAATCTCGCTCCAACATCCCTCCCTTTCCATCCGTTGGTAGAGATAGGCTTACGTAAGTTCCTTGATGCCAACAACGATTTATATTTAGAACTCAATTCCCGTTGTCCCCTGAAACTCTGGAAAGACCGTCTGGTAGCTGTATGGGGACAAGAAACATTATAATGTTATGATTGTAATTCCAAATAAGAACTTCACGGCAGATAGCATCCGCTTGGTTCAGCTACTCAATAGCACAACGAAAGTCAATATGCTGAAAGTATGTGACAAGCTCGACTTATACGTAAGTCCCAACTTGAAGAAAGATGAGACAGCCAGGCGAATAGCTCAGGAGATGTTTGATAATCCAATCGAGATCTTGAGCCGTTTGAACAAGCAGGAACTCCAGATAGTAGATGAGTTTGTAAAAGGCGATGCCAACACCTACGTGGTTCGCAAGATGCGCAAGACCCAGTATAAGCTTCAGAAACTATTCTTGGTTGCAACCTACGAGGATAAGGAGAACCAGAAATGGCATATGCTGATGCCATCAGAGTTAACCAAAGCCTTATCCACCAGTCTCAACTTCTATTTGGATATGGCAAACAAAGGCGTCAAGGCTCCATCAGCCAAGCAACTCCGCATGATGTCCGCCTTAGGTCAGTTCCTTGGTGGTAAAGAGCTTTAGTGATTTGTCTTCAACGAGTCTTTAATCACTGTTGCTGGTATTATTTTCGTAGAAACTGGATATTTGGGTTAGGTGTAATTGAAATTATACAAAATTATGGCACATAAAACTTTTATTTCTTATAAGTATAGCGAAGCGCAAGATTTACGTGATGCTATTATTGATGCAATGGGTGATGATGCATCATATTATCAAGGTGAGACTTCTGAATCACCAGATTTGACTGATACTTCTACAGAAAACATCAAAAAGCATCTTCGTGACATGATGTTTGATACATCCGTTACTATAGTATTGATTACTCCTCATATAAAAGAAAGTAAATGGATAGATTGGGAACTCGAATACTGTTTGAAGAAGATTCCTCGCAAGAATAGAACTTCTCAACGTAATGGAATAGTGGGAGTTATAATGAAAGTAAACGGTGGTTATGATTGGTTTAGATATATGGTAACTAAAGAGGATGGACACCAGCTGACAGGATATAAAGAAGAACTGGTTTATCCTATTATATCGAATAATCGTCGAAATCAAAATCCTGTTGTTTATCATTGTGAAAAATGTCACAGTATTGATCGCTTGACGGGATCATATATTTCTTTTGTTGATGAAGAGACTTTTTTGGCAGATATTGATACATATATAGATAATGCTTTTGCCAAGAGTGAGAACGATGCTGCAGGTTACGACATAACACCGACAAGATAGTTTTCATTTGTAGTATCTAAATAAAATGTTTTGTTATGGATAAGAAACTTTTAATTAAGAAATATTGTGAAGCTCTTGAAAATGGTAGAGCTGCGATATTTGCAGGAGCAGGTTTGTCTGTTGGTGCAGGTTTTGTTGATTGGAAAGGATTACTTAAAGATGTTGCGGAAGAGCTTAATATCCAATTGCGAAGTTATACTAATCTTGTAGATTTGGCACAATATTATGTAAATGCTACACGTAATAAGTCCGAACTAAGTCATGCGATATTGAATGCTTTTCCAGTCTCGGCAACTCCATTGGCCAATCATAAGATTTTAGCAGGACTTCCTATCAAAACTTATTGGACAACTAATTTTGATAAGTTGATAGAGAAATCACTATTGAATGTAAATAAAATATGTGATGTTAAGTCTTTGCCGAGTAATCTAGCTATTGCAAAAGATAAAAGTGATGCTATAGTTTATAAAATGCATGGTGATGTTGATAATCCTGATTTGACGATTTTAACACGTGATCAGTTTGAAAAATATCAGCAAACTCACAAGGCATTTCTTGATAGTTTTTGTTATGATCTTACAAACAAGACATTTTTGTTTTTGGGTTTGAGTTTTGACGATCCTAATTTGCATTATGTTTTGAAATATGCTAGAATGTTACACGGTGAAAATCAACGGAGACATTATTATATTTTGCGAAAAGTATCTCAAGAACCTGGTGAGAAAACTGAAGATTTTGAGTATCGTAAGCGTGAGCAAGAACTTTTTATAGAAGATATGAAAAACTATGCTGTTGAAACGATACTTATCGATGATTATAGTGAAATAACAGAAATATTATCTGCAATTCAAAAACGATATTTAAGACGTACAGTTTTCATATCAGGTGCTGCTGTAGAATACACAAATTATTCTGAAAAAGAAGTTAAAGAATTTGTGAAAAAACTCAGCGCAAGATTGATTCGAGATAATTTCAGAATAGTAAATGGATATGGCCTTGGATTTGGTGATGAAGTATTGACAGGTGCAGCACAACAGATTCAGAATGATCATAAAACATTTGAAGAAAATATTAAAATTATGCCTTTTCCGCAAGGATTGCCCAATCCGAAAGAGGCTTGGCATCAATATCGCCAAGAGATGATACAGAATACAGGCATATCAATATTTCTCATGGGGAATAAAAAAGATAAGACTTCTGGTACGATCATAGGTTCTAATGGTATGCAAGAAGAGTATGACTTATCTAAAAGTCATGGAAACTTTTTAATTCCTGTAGGTGCTACTGGATACAAAACGAAAGATTTATGGACACAACAAATGAGTGCTCATGATAATTCTTTTTCACCAACGAAAAACGAGATGGAATCGCTTGATGATGAGACGAAATCTCTTGACGAACATTTGGATACTATTATGTCTATATTGGAAAGAATAAATAGTTAAAAGCATGGCAAAGTCGGATGAAAATCATATGTTCGTTAGTCACTATCATGAAGATGAAGAACATATTAAAGGAATGAAAGAACTTTTAGGTGATTCTTATAAGTTCAAAAATAGTTCGGTAACATCGGACAAATTCAACAGAGCCAATAATCCTGATTATATCAAATCGTTGCTTCGCTCTCGAATATCTTGGGCAAAGACTGTTGTGTGTTTGATAGGTCCAAAAACTCATGATAGTGAGTGGGTAGATTATGAAGTAAGAAATGCCGCTAAACAAGGTAAGCGAATAGTGGGGGTATTTGTAAGAGGCGCAAAAGATTCTGATGTTCCTCCAGCATTGGAGGAACTGGCTGATACTATAGTTGGATGGAATAAAGATAGTATCATTGGTGCTATAAATGGAGCCTCAACATTTAGTAAGGCCGATGGAAGTCCACGAGAATATAGAGGAGAAAGTCGTACTAATTGTTAATATCATTATTATGGCAAAAGGTTATAGTTATGTTGTTGCTCGCGATTTTGGCTTTGCGCCAAATCCTTTTAATGGATTCTTGACATTAGCAACTTGTAAGCCGAAAATCCGAAAATGGGCTCAAGTTGGTGATTTTGTTATAGGTAATGCTAATAAACAACTCAATAATAAGCTTATCTATATGATGAAAGTCACTAAGAAAATAACATTCGACGATTATTGGCAAGGGGCAGAGTATTTATGCAAACGACCAGTTATGAATGGCTCTGTTAAAACTATGTATGGTGATAATATTTATCATCATGATGAAAGTGGAAAATGGGTTCAAGAAGATTCACATCATAGCCTTCCTAAAGGCAAGCTTAACATATACAATTTAAATAGAGATACAGGAGAGACAGATGCTGTTCTCATATCTACAGAGTTTTTCTATTTTGGTAGGAATATGGTAGATGTTCCTTTGAAATTTCGTCGATGCTTGCATCGATATATCGGCCAAAAGAAAGTTTCGTATGAAGACTGTCTGGCACTATGGAAATATTTAGAGGATAATTATCCAAAGAATGAATTAATAGCTCTTCCTCGTCAATTCAATACATTTAAGCGTTATGATGGAAAGAGCTAGTTCCATTATTCCAAACGACGAAGTCTTTCGCTATTACTTCTATTTCATTCAGGAACGGATGAATATGTTTTGGCGTAGATGCGAGGGAAGGAGGGTTTTGACCAAAGACCCAATACTTCGGGAATACAAGTTTACCAATGTATATCGGGTTTGTGATAGAGTGAGCCAATATCTACTTCACCATGTCATATATAATAAGGTGGAAAGATATAGCCCGGAAGATATGCTTCTTCGCATACTTATCTTCAAGATCTTCAACAAGATTGAGACCTGGGAGTATCTTGAACAAACTTATGGTGAGATAACGATCCAGCACTTTGATGTCAAGAAAATAAGTGTTTTGTTGAGTGAAAGGCAGAGATATGCACCGATATTCAATAATGCCTATATGATGACAGGCTCACATAAACGTTATGACTACCTGTCAACGAAGCATGAGAAATGGCTGACGATGGTGAAGGAAGAGTTTATCGGAGAAGGTATCATAGATAAAGTATTGAAAGCACATTCTCTCGAAGAGATTTATCAGCTGCTGAGGGGATGTTCTTTCTTGGGAGGCTTCCTGGCTTATCAATATACGATAGACTTCAACTATTCACCATATATCAATTTTGATGAAAATACTTTTGTCATAGCAGGTATAGGAGCCATTCGTGGTATCAATAAATGCTTTATATCCCATGGTAATAGTTACGAAGATGCCATTAGATATACCAAAGAGCATTTCAAAGAACTACAAGCCAAATATAGTTATACAGAGTTTAAACCTTTGCTTGGTCATGAGCCTACACTTTTAGATTTGCAGAATTGCTTTTGTGAAACAGATAAGTTTTTAAGAGCTAAAATGCCAGATTTACTAGTTGGTAATAAGAGAATCAAGCAGAAATATAAATCACAAGGTGAGTCTATTCATTATATGTTTCCACCAAAGTGGAATATACAGTCATTTAGCGAACATTTGATAGTGAATGAACCCTCTTTGTTCTAAAGAATCATTTATGATGAATGAAATATCAATAGAGATATTGCAAAGATGCCCTAATCGCTGCATCTATTGCTCGTCTCATTCCAACCCGCAAGCTACTCATCTCATATCTTTTGAAATCATCAAGGGAGTAGTAGATGATGCCAAGGCCTTAGGATGCAAGACTGTTTGTCTTTCAGGAGGTGAACCGTTCCTTCATCCACAAATCATAGAGATTGTAAGCTATATAGCAAAACAGCACTTGGCTTGCTATATATATACGAGTGGCATCTATATGGAAGATGAGGTTTACTCTTCATTGCCGAATGAGTATATAGAATCAATACGAGGTATGGTTGATAAGATTATCTTCAATGTGGAAGCAGATAATTCCGCTCTGTATAATCAAATTATGGGAACCGATGTCGGTGGCTTTGATTTGATGAAGAAATCTATAAGCGATTGTGTGTCGAGCGGTTTGACCGTAGAAACTCATGTTGTACCGATGCGAATCAACTTTAATCATTTGAAGTCGATATTTGAGATGTGCTACCAGCTTGGCGTTTCCAAAGTAAGTATATTGCGCTTGGTATTGCAAGGAAGAGCTTTGGAGAACTTACCACTTGTAAAGTTGTCTAGTGAAGATAATCGAGAGGTAACTAAGATGATTAAGACACTGAATGATGCTTATAGAGGAAAGGTAAGAATAGGATTGCCTTATTCGGATAGTAATTGCCGTATTTATTGCAAGGCGGCTTCTGATAAGATAAATGTGAGATATGATGGTAACGTCTATCCTTGTGAGGTTTTCAAGGATGACATATTGAACTCTTTGTTGGGTTGTGAACCTGATAATGTATGGAATGATAGTTTCTATCATATATACCAAAACTCTCCTTATTTAAATGTTGTACGAAGAAGAATCGAAGCATTTAAAAAAGAAGATGGTAATGAAACTTGTTATGGACAATTTAAAATGGTGAGCTTATGAATGCTGATTATGAATTAATAAATAATATTAAGAAGTCAATTCCTAGTTTTGATACCTATATACAAAACGTATGGGTTGATGGAATAGAATATCCTTTGGATCAAGAAGTTAGAAAAATTTTGTTTGATAAGATTGATCTAAATAAGGATGCTGATAATTTTGAAATTTATAAGCGTATTGATATTGTAAAGGAATTGTGGGTGTCTTTGATAAAGAAATCCATAATTACTCTTCGATATTTTGACAAGCGTGAACCTTTTTTCAATAACCAGGAAAAGTATCCTATTGCTTATGGTGTAGATGATTTAAATTCTTATTTTAAAAAATATGTAGATTTTGAATCTGCATTATATGGCGGTACTCGATATTATAGAGATCATGTAGTTCACGTTTTCAGAGTTTGGTTACTAGGAATAAGATTATTGCTAAACAAAGAAAATAAGCTCTTAGAGCAAATTTCAATTGATGATAAATGTGAAACAAATGCTTTAGAAAAGTTGGCAATGTGGACTTTTATTGCTTTGACACATGATTTAGGCTATCCTTTAGAAAAGGCTCAACAAATAATAGGTAAAACTAGAGATATGATGACGTCTTTTGTTGCAAATCCTATAATTTCAATGGATTTATCTTTTAGCGGAATACAAAATTCAATGAATGATTTTGTCCTACGTTTTATGAGCTCTAAGATGGTTCAAAAACAGATGCCTGATAATGATCAGTTTAAGTTTGTAGCAAGACTTCAGCCAAAATATCTATTCAAGTTCCAGAAGTCTTTGGAGCGTAACAGTCATGGTATTTTAAGTGCATTGGTAATATATAAATTATTACGCTATTTCTTAGAATCTGACTATTGTACTAATGAAGACTATTATTTTAAAGAAGAAGATGCAAGGCAGTTTTATATTCGTCGAGAAATTTTGAGGGCAATATCATCCCATACATGCCATGACATTTACCATATGGATTACAAGAATTTTTCTTTTTTGTTAATCCTTTGTGATGATGCTCAAGAATGGGGACGTAAATACATAACAGAATTGTATGTGAATAGTCCTCTAAAATATACATTTAATGGTATACATGTAACTCTGAAGAAAGAAGAACATGATGGAAATAATATAGATGTGGCTTCTATTTCAATAGATGAAACATATTGTAATATAAAACAAGAAGATACTGTAAAATCTATTTTTGGTCGTTTCCTTAATATTTCACGAGATTACAATGAAATTTTTAGAGACGGACAAGAGACTGGAAGTCGAAATTTTGATTTTGCAAAGAAAACAAATATCGATAATGGAGAAAACGATGAGTCTGTTAAAATAATTTTGGAATTAAATGTGAGTAGAGAGAAGGCCACTAATGTTTCGGCTAAATTGGTTTCTTCTGAACCAGATTCTGGGGATTCGAAAAAATTTGCAGAGATATTAACAGAATTGTTTGGAAAAAAGCCAAATGATTCAAATGTATGGACTAATCGTTTGACCGATTTTACTAAGTAATAATTTTGGGATTGTATGGAAGTGAAATAGAAAGGTAGTGTTGGTAATATATTGTCAACTATTATAAACTGCCGGACACAAGATAGATACCTGGCGGTCGCATCCCGCACAATCTGGCGAAGACCTTTGATGGTCCGCCAACCTTAGAGCGTAGCGGTTCCGAGCACCGGAGGGCGGTTACACCCTCTCGTTCCTGAGGAAAGAGAGGCTTGGTGAGAAAGGTGGAGCCTTCTTTAATGGTAAAGAAGGACGGGATGATTTTAGAAAACATGTTATTGATTAATAAATAATAATTATATGAAAGGAATAGTATTAGCAGGTGGTAGCGGAACACGCTTGTATCCTATCACAAAGGGTATCAGCAAGCAGCTGATACCAATCTTTGATAAACCGATGATATATTACCCAATATCAGTATTGATGTTGGCAGGTATCCGTGAAATACTCATTATTTCAACACCATTTGACTTGTCAGGCTTCAAGCGCCTTTTAGGCGATGGAAGCCAATTAGGTGTGAAGTTTGAGTATGCAGAGCAGCCATCACCAGATGGCTTAGCCCAAGCTTTCATTATCGGTGAGAAATTCATTGGCGATGAGGCTGCTTGCCTCGTACTTGGCGATAATATCTTCTATGGTGCAGGATTAAATCAGATGCTGCATCAAGCAGTAGTAGATGCTGAGCAGAACAACAAGGCTACCGTTTTTGGCTATCGTGTAAGTGATCCGGAGCGATATGGAGTTGCTGAGTTTGATGAGCAGGACAATTGCCTCAGCATCGAGGAGAAGCCTCAGCATCCAAAGAGCAACTATGCAGTGGTAGGTTTGTACTTCTATCCTAATAAGGTGGTAGATGTAGCCAAGCATATCAAGCCATCCGCTCGTGGTGAGTTGGAAATTACCACCGTTAATCAGGAGTTCTTGAAGGATAAGCAACTGAAGGTACAGACCATGGCAAGAGGATTTGCCTGGCTTGATACCGGAACCCATGATTCCCTTTCAGAGGCATCCACCTTTATTGAGGTCCTGGAGAAGCGCCAGGGCTTGAAGGTTGCTTGTTTGGAAGGTATCGCATACCGTCAGGGTTGGATTACCGCAGAACAATTGAGAGAGAATGCTCAACCTATGTTGAAGAACGATTATGGAAGATATTTGCTTTCTATACTTAATGAAAGCAAGGACACATTAAAGCAAAACTTAGAATTTTAAACAATTGTCTTTCTGTTCTCCAAATATAAGACAGAAGACATAAAAATCATATATCTTATGGATAAGAAATTAATTACAGTAACCTCTCCGTTACTGCCAAATTTGAATGATTTTAATGCTGAACTCCAGAAAATCTGGGACAGCAAGTGGATAACAAATAATGGTGATTATCACCATAAGTTGGAGGCAGCTCTTGCCGAGTACCTCAAAGTTCCATACGTGAGTCTCTTTACCAATGGTACCTTGCCATTGCTTACTGCTTTGCAGGCACTTCGTATTACTGGCGAGGTTATTACTACACCATATAGCTTTGTGGCTACTACTCACAGTATTTGGTGGAATGGTTGCAAGCCTGTATTCGTTGACATTGACCCTGCGACAGGTAATCTTGATCCTAACAAGATTGAAGCTGCCATCACTCCAAAGACTACCGCAATCATGCCTGTGCATGTTTATGGAAAGCCTTGCGATACCAAGGCAATTCAGGATATTGCTGATAAGTATGGCTTGAAGGTTATTTATGATGCAGCTCACGCTTTTGGTGTAGAAGTAAATGGTGAGAGCATCTTAAATGCTGGTGATATGAGTACTTTGAGTTTCCATGCTACTAAGGTATATAACACCATAGAAGGTGGTGCAATGATTATGCACGATGAGAAAACCAAGAAGCGTATTGATTACTTGAAAAACTTCGGTTTCGCAGGAGAGACCGAGGTCGTTGGCCCAGGTATCAATAGCAAGATGGATGAGATGCGTAGTGCTTATGGCTTGTTGAACTTGAAGCAGGTGGATGCCGCTATCGAGGCTCGTCATCAGGTAGCCATCAAGTATCGTGAGGCTTTGCGCAATATTGAAGGCATCACCTTCTTTGATGATATGCCTGGTGTTCGCCATAACTATAGCTACTTCCCAATCTTCATTGATGCACAGAAGTATGGTATGAGTCGTGATGAACTTTATGCAAAGATGAAGTCACAGAATGTATTGGGTCGTCGCTACTTCTATCCATTGATTAGTGAGTTCTCTACCTATCGTGGTTTGGAGAGTGCTGATCCGACAAATTTGCCAAATGCTCATAAGATGGCTGATAGCGTAATCTGCTTGCCTATGCATCATGCATTGAGTGATGAGGATATTCAGAGAACTTTGGATTGTATCTTAAAATAAATAGAAACAATGACACAAAAGAAAATACTCTTGTTGGGCGGTTCTGCCCAACAAGTTATTGCCATTAAGACAGCTAAAGAACTTGGCTATTATACCGTCTTGTGTGATTATCTCTCTGATAATCCTGGTCAGTTTGTTGCTGATAAATATTATAATGCTAGTACTACAGATGTTGAGGCTGTTTATCAAATAGCGAAGGACGAACAGGTTGATGGTATTCTTGCTTATGCTTCAGATCCAGCTGCACTTCCAGCAGCAATTGTTGCAGAGCGTTTAGGCCTTCCTACTAATCCAGCCAAGAGCGTAGAGGTTTTAGGATTGAAATATCCTTGGCGTCAGTTCTTGCAGAGCCATGGTTTTGCTTGTCCTAAGGTTTATTCTTTCCATCCAGAAACCTCACTGGATGAGATTAAGGAAAATGCGAAGAATTTTACTTTCCCAGTAGTAGTTAAACCAACAGATTCTTCTGGTAGTAAAGGTGTAACTATGTTGGAAAATTGGGATGGTTTGGAGAAAGCAATCGCTTGGGCTGATTCATATTCTCGAAACAAGGTTCTGCTTGTAGAGGAATATATACAGAGAGGTTTCCCTTCAGTTGTTGGTGGTGACATCTTTGTCTGGGATGGAAAGGTTGTTCTCTATGGAGAGATGGAGTGCCTCAGAGATACCCCGAGAAGCCCATTAATTCCCATAGGGAAAAAAAAACCTTTATGCGCCTCGGAAAAGCAGAAGACAAACATTTACAGCGAATTACAGCGAATTGTAACTGCGCTTGATATTAGATTTGGAGAGTTAAATATAGAGATTATTCTTGATAAGAATGATAACGTTCATTTCTTGGAGTTAGGTCCTCGTGCAGGTGGCAACATGATTCCGATTCAGTTGAGCGATGCATACGGTATTGATTTAGTGAAGGCTAATGTTCAAGCTGCAATGGGAGAAAAACCTGAGTTCTTGGAGCAGCCAGTAAAGTCTTTACCAGGTTGCTATATGCACTATGTTCTCCATAGCTACGAAGCAGGAACTTTCAAGGGTATTGAAATCGATGAAAGTATTGCCAAGAATGTTTATCGTCAGGTAATCTATAAAAAAGAAGGTGATCCTGTAGAAGTATTCGATGGTGCTGGAAAAGCATTAGGAATCATATTCCTTCACTTTGATACAGTGGAACAGATGGAGGATTTTTGCAAGAACTACAATTCATTAATTAAAGTAGTACTTAAATGAACGAAAAAACAATAACTCCTATAGGAGGTTATTTCGAATTAGAACTTCCTCACTTTCCTGAAATTCATTCAGAAGCGATTGCTTTGAATAGTGGTCGTTTCTGTTTGGAATATATTTTGAGGTGCAGGAATTATAAGAAGGTATATGTTCCTTATTTTACTTGTGATTCTGCTATAGAGCCAATTATTAAGCTTGGAATTTCATATGAGTTTTATCATATAGATAAAAACTATCGTATAGTTGAAGATATCAACCTGCTGGAAAATGAAGCACTGTTGTACACCAATTATTGGGGATTGCATGATGACTATTGTTGGAAACTTGTAAGCAAGTATAAAAAACAATTGATTCTTGATTATACTCAGGCTTTTTTCTCCAGACCGATAGATGGGATAGATACTTTCTATAGTTGCAGAAAGTTCTTTGGTGTTCCTGATGGTGGTTATCTTTATACAGATGCAATAGCTGATTTCGAATTGGAGACAGATGAGTCTTATACTCGTATGGATTCATTGGTGAAGCGTATTGATTTATCTCCTGAAGCAGGTTATGATGATTTCCATAGAACGAGTAAGGAATTCCATCATATACCAATTCGTCGTATGTCGAACTTTACCAAGCGAATGATGCAAGGAATTGATTATGGTAGTGTTGCTCAACGCCGTTTGGATAATTATAATGTTTTGTGTAAACATTTAGGTGGCAGACAACTCAATTATGGTGAAGTTCCTATGATATTCCCATTTGAGTCGGAGCAAGGTCAGGAACTTCGTAAGAAACTGATAGAGAACAAGGTCTTTGTAGCAAAATACTGGCCAAATGTAGATGAATGGGCTGGTGAGAATGCTTTAGAGACTTGGATGGCAAATCATATTCTTCCTTTACCAATTGATCAGAGATATGGAAAAGAGGATATGGAAAGAATTTTAAATATAATAAATTGATAAAACAATGAAGAAACTATTGATGCTAGGTACTAGCAAAGCTAGTTGTGAAATGATAGAATATGCTAAGAGTCAAGGCATATATACAATTGTTACTGATTACTTAGTCCCAGAGAAATCTAAAGCTAAACTTATAGCTGATGAATATTGGATGATAAGTACTGGCGATTTTGATACATTGGAGAAAAAGTGCCGTGAAGAGCATATTGATGGTGTATGTAGTGGTATTAGTACCTTTTGTATTCCTGCGACAATGGAATTGTGCAAAAGGCTTGGGCTACAAGCATATTGTACTCCTGAATCTTGGCATTATACAATGAATAAGTACGATTTTAAGGCATTATGTCGCTCTTGTAATGTACCGGTGGCTACAGATTATTTTGTAAGCACCCCACCAATGGAGGAGGAACTTAACAACATCAAATTCCCTGTTGTTGTTAAAGCAGTTGATCAGAGTGCCAATCGTGGTATGAGTTATTGCCATAATAAGGAGGAGATTCTACCTGCGATAGAATATGCACATAGTTTCTCTAAAGATAGTAAGGTTGTTATAGAGCGTATGCTCAAAGGTGTTGAATATACTGCTTATTATGCATTGGTTAAAGGAGAGGCCTCATTAGTAAGTTTATTCTCAGATTTGGCTCAACCTGGAACTCCTAACAATTGTTATGCAGTAAACTCAACTGCTTGTGATAAGTTGGATGTATATTTAAAAGAGGTTGATCCATATTTCCGACAAGCTCTAAAGCAGGGGGGCATGAAAGATGGTGTTTGTTGGATAGAACTCATACTTGATGAAGATGGGCACTTTTATGTAATTGAAATGGGCTACAGAATGTCTGGCGATATGATGGCTATTCCTATAAAGGATGTTACAGGCTTTAATTCATATAAGTGGCTGGTAGATTATGCACTTGGTGCAAAATATACAGTTAATGATTTGCCTGTATCTCAAACAAAACTTTATAAGAATTGTGGTTGTGCTTATATTTTATGGTCAACCAATAAACAAGGTAAGATACATCATATAGAAGGATTGGATGAAATACTTGCAGAAGAAGGTGTGCATCTCGCACCAAATGTTTATAATGGCGATAATTTCGTAGCTCATCAGTATTTGTTAACGTTTACATTTACAGGAAAAGATGTCGACTATGTATGCAACCAAATTGATAAGATAAACAAAACGATTAAGGTTATTGACGAAGATGGAGAAGATGTTGCTATGAGATTTACAGATTTTGATGAATTAAGAAGAATTTATTACTGTAAATAAGTATGCCAAATTCTGATTTAAAGAAAAATCTCAATACACTAGATGTGCTTTCTGTTGCTTTTGGAGCCATGATAGGCTGGGGCTGGGTCGTGTCTTCTGGGCAATGGATAACATCTGGTGGTGTCTTAGGTACAGTTGTTGGTTTTCTTATAGGTGGTTTGATGATATATTTTGTCGGACTTGCCTATGCAGAATTGACTACGGCTATGCCTAAATCTGGAGGTGTTCAAAACTTTTGTTATGCAGCTTTTGGTCCTGTGGGAGCCTTTGTTAGTACTTGGGCGTTGATATTGAGTTATGTTGGAGTAGTGTGTTTTGAAGCTGTATCATTTCCTACTATCATACAATATATTTTTCCTGGATTCTTAAAAGGATATTTATATACCGTAAAGGGCTTTGATATTTATGCATCGTGGTTGATTGTGGCAATCATCACTGCTGCTATAATTGTTTATATCAATATAAAAGGAACTAAAAAGGCAGCCAAGTTACAGAATATCTTGACTTGTATTATTGCAGGTGTAGGATTGATATTAGTTGCAGGTTCTGCTTTCACTGGAAATACAAATAATATAAGCCAACAATTATTTGTTGGTGATAATACGATTTCTATTGTTGAAAATGTAGCTAAGGTTGCTATCATGACACCTTTCTTCTTATTTGGCTTCGATGTAATTCCTCAGGCAACAGAGGAGATAAATATGCCATTGAAGAGGTTGGGACGTATGATGATTCTGTCCATAGCAATGGCTGTAGGTTTTTACGCTTTGGTTGTATTGGCAATAGGTTACGTGATGAATGGCAATCAGATGGTGACATCAATGCAAGGTGCAGGATTGGTTACTGCAGATGCGATGGCTATCGCTTTTAATAGTCATACGATGGCAAAAGTATTGATATTGGGAGGACTTTGTGGTATCATAACCAGTTGGAATTCATTTTTAATTGGTGGTAGTCGTGTTATGTTTGCTATGGCAAAGTCACGGATGATTCCTAGTAGCTTTGCAAAATTGCATCCTGTCTATAAAACTCCAATTGTCGCATTGTTATTGTTAGGTTTAACATCTATCATAGCTCCATTCTTTGGAAGAGTTATGCTAGTTTGGATAGTAGATGCTGCTAACTTTGCCTGTTGTCTGGCATATTGTATTGTTTCTCTGTCATTTGTCGTTTTGCGAAAGAAGAAAGCGAATTTGAAGAGACCATATCGGGTGAGGCATGCATATTGGGTCGGTATTATGGCAGTGCTTATGTCTGGTTTTATGGCTGCGATGTATCTGATACCAGGCTCTGCTTGCACTCTTGTATGGCAAGAGATGGTTATTGTGGTTGGATGGACACTTCTGGGTATCTTTTTGGGTATTAGAGGGAAGAGATTGTACAAAGACTTATTTGCTTCAGGCATGGAGCCCTAATTTTTTATAGATGTTTTTTTGTTGATGGATAAAACTCTAGATTTTGTAATCAATATAATAATTAGTATCGCGTAGACAAAGATGCAACAAGAATCATTAAAGAATAAAACTGTTAAAGGAGTTGGATGGAGTGCTGCCGGTGCCTTTCTTGGGCAGGGAGTAATTTTCATCGTCGGTTTGGTGTTGGCACGCCTTCTCTCTCCTGATGAATATGGATTGATTGGTATTTGCTTGATCTTTACAACAGTCCTCAACGGCATTGTTGATAGCGGATTTAGTAATGCCTTGATACGTTAGAAAGAGATAACTGATTTAATAAATGTACAAATGGGAATTAGAGATTCAAAATTAGTTAAGTCTGCCTGGAAGAATAAGAATTATATTATTCAAACGGATGATTCAGTAAATACTAAAAAGTGTGCTATATATTTTAGTAGTAATGCTATCTATTATCCAGATACAGAAGATGCGTTTTTTGAAAGAATCATAAAAAGGGATTCTTATGAATGGTACGGAAAGAGAGTAAGTGATGCAAGTAAGCATATATTCGTTCGAGATGTTTTTAAGTGCTGGTATGTTAAAGGTATTAATGAAGAGTATTGTGATATATTTAAACTTACAGACTTCTTGAAAAAAGAAACGGAAGGTTATGATGTTGTTACTATAGGTAGTTCAGCAGGTGCATATGCTGCAATTATTTGTGGTTCGTTATTACATAGCAAGATGGTTTATGCTTTCAATCCTCAAATTAAATTAGATAATTTAAAGTCACAGTATTCGCTTTTAGCTAACTTATATGGGGGGGCGAATGATATAAATAACTTTATAGATTCAAATGTTGAATATTTTTATTTCTTTTCTTGTAAATCTATTCAAGATATAGAACAGCGTTCTTATCTAGGACAATATAACAATATGCATGTAATTAGTTTTAATACTAGTCGGCATGGAATACCATTCTTGACGGTAGTGTTGCAAAAGATTTTTTCTTTGTCATCAACAAGATTAGTCTCTTTTTCGTATCGCGTGCATAATCCTTTTATATTTAGTTTAAGATTAGTTGGTATAAGAAAATGTATTCTAGGTTTGTATCATCAGTATAAATCTAAACGAATAACAAATTTAAAGTTTTGATGAAAAATAATTCGATAAAAACTGGAGCGATTATATCATATATTTCTATTTTTTTAAACATCATCATATCGTTAATATATACGCCATGGATGATTCGAGAAATAGGAATGTCTGATTATGGTATTTACTCATTAATAGTTTCTTTTTTATCTTATTTCTTGTTAGATTTTGGCCTTAGTGAAGCTATTTCTCGCTTCATCTCAAAATTTAGGGCTAAAGGAGATAATCGAGGAATTGATAAAATGTTTAGTGTAACAACTATAGTATATGCATTTCTTTCACTATTAATAGGTTTGGTGCTATTTGTTATATATTTCTTTTTGAGTGATATATTTGTCAAGCTTACACCTGAGGAAATTGTTACGTTAAGAAAAGTATATATAATAGCAGGCTTTTTTAGCGTATGTAATTTTTGTTTAAAACCTTTTGATGGTGTTTTAGTAGCTTATGAAAAATTTATAACTCTAAAGATGCTTGATTTAGTTCAACGTGTAGGAACGGTACTTTTGATAACTATAACATTATTATTGGGTGGAGATATTATAGGTTTGGTTTTAATTAATGGTTTGGTTGCCATGGTTGTTTCCTTAATAAAATTAGGATTTTTATTTAGAACCGAACCAATAAAGATTAATATAAGATTATTTGAGAAATCCGTAGCAAAAGATTTATTTAATTTTTCATTTTGGGTGTTTTTTATAAACATTGCCCAACGTCTCAGACTAAATATCATTCCGACAATCCTTGGTGTCTTTTGTGGAACTAAAGAAATTGCTATATTTTCGGTTGCGATGAACCTTGAGGGATTTATCTATATCTTCTCAAATGCATTGAATGGATTATTTATGCCTAAAGTGTCGAGAATGATAAATTCTGAAAATGCTTCATCTGAACTGACTGATCTTATGATTAAAGTTGGGCGTATACAATTATATATTGTAGGCTTCATTATAGTAGGCTTGTTTGGATTAGGGCAGTCGTTTATACACCTGTGGATAGGCGATTCTTTTAGTAGGACCTATTATGTAATGGTGTTCCTTGTAGTTTTGTATTTCATTTCTATGACTCAACAGATAGGAACAACAGTGTCGTATGTTGTCAATGAAGTAAAATATAATAGTATATTCGCTATTACAACATCTGTTTTGAGTTTAATTATAGCATTATGTGTTGCTCCCAAATGGGGAGCTATAGGTTGTGGCTTTGCGGTTTTTGTAGCATTATTAGTAAATAATATACTGATGAATATTTTTTATTATAGAAAATTAAAGCTTGATATTCGTAAGTTCTTTTATAAATGTCATCTTAAAATATTGCCATGTTTAATTCTTTTCTTGTTTGTCCTACTTTTTGTTGAACATTCTATTAAGGTTGATAGTTGGTATATGTTGTTTGCCTTGGGATTTGTTTATACCATTGTGTTTTTCTCGGTCTTATTCTTTTTCGTAATGAATGATTACGAGAAGAATTTAATTATTAATAGCATTTTAAGAAAACAAAAATGATGAATGAAAATTTAGCACCAGTTACAATACCTACATTATGTAGATACGAACATTTTAAGCGTTGCATAGAATCTTTGTCACGTTGTACTCTTGCAGATAAAACAGAAGTTTATGTAGCTTTGGATTATCCGGCAAAAGAATCTCATTGGGACGGTTACAATAAAATAAAAGATTATTTGTTATCGCATAAAGAAGACAATTTAGGCTTTAAAAAGCTAATTGTTATACAACGTAGCAGAAACTATGGTTTAGGTGAAGAAGGTAATATCATGACATTAAGAAAAGAGATATTTTCAAAATATGAAAGTGTTATCTCTTCTGAAGATGATAATGAATTTTCTCCTAATTTCTTAGTTTATATGAATAAAGGCTTGGAAAAATTCAAGGATAGTCCAGATATATTTGCAATCTGTGGATTCTATCATGGAGAAGATTTGGGTGATTATCAACATAACTATTATGTTGATTATGAAACATGTGCATGGGGAATTGCTTATTGGAAGGATAAGTATGAAGAATTCTTGGATTTTTGTCAAAAAAATCCTGCGCGTGATATTCTACTCTCAAAGAAAATGTTGACAGTATTTAAAGTATGTAAACTTTGGATATTGCCGCTTCTTATTATGAATCGTAAAAGAGTTCAATGGGGAGACTATTATATGGGAATGTATTGTTGTTTTAATAAGATGGTTAACATCCATCCTGTTATTAGTAAAGTAAGAAATTGGGGATTAGATGGTTCTGGAGCAACTTGTAATCAGACTGATAATAGATATGCGAATATAAAAATTGATCAAGCAGAAAATTATATTTTCGATGATTATCATGAAGTAAAATGTCAGGAAGATTACATTTTTAAATGCCTTTATCCATATAGAAATAGCCTATCTTTAAAAGAAAAATTCAAAATCATGGTCTATTTAGGCGTATTTTCTTTTTTGCTTATAGTAGATCTTTTCGATAAGAACCGTAAATATCCTGTATAGTATCTTATTATCAAGTAAGAATTGATATTTTTTCTGTATTTTATGAATGATACATGAAAACCATCAATGTAATTTGATAATTTATAGAATGTATATAGAGTTCTATTATGTATCTTTGTCATAGCGTATAACTTCTACGTGTTAACAGTTTTTTAGCATTACTTCAAAATGATTTCAGTTCAATATATAGTTTTACATGTGTTGTTAGTTTTGATTACTTATATATCATGTAAAAAAATAAAGTTTCAGTCTCCTCACAAATATTGGCAATACGCAATGTGGGCTATTATTGCTTTTACTCTTGAAGAAGGCTTACGTTGGGGAAGGATGATAGATTGGTGTATGTACTATGAGTCTTATGCTTCCATACTTAATGAAACTGACTATACGATGGAACCAGTTTTTCGTATTGTTTGGTCATTATTTGCAATTCTTCATGTTCCCTACTGGGGAGTCATATCTTTTATGTCTTTTTTGTTTATTGTGTCTGCTTTTTATTTTTGCAAACCCTATAGGAATGTATTACCCTATGTAATGCCTTTGTTGGTTGTCACAGCTGGATATTTTGCAGAAAATTTAATAAGATGGTATATGTCATATTCTTTTTTGCTAATTGCATTGAGACATTATTTAGATGGTAAAAAGAAAAATGCATTATTTTGGGTAGTTATTTCGGTGTTATCTCACTATGCAATGATTTTATCTGTATTCTTGATGCTGTTAATAGATTATTTTAAGAAAAAAAGGCTTCATCCATTTGTTGCTATATCTTTAAGCGTATTATTCGTTTTCCTCATGTCATATTATAAAGATTTAATGATGAACTTGCTCTTTGTTGTAAATCTATTTTCTAGTTCTGAAAGGTTCGGGCATTATAGTGAAGATGCAAGTGATTGGTTTGTTGTACAAGATGCTAATGCGTTTATGAGCATAGTAATGATGGTACCTTTGTATTTTGCACTTTGGGTAGCTAATAAAAAAATGAATAATTCTCATTTAGCTTGTTTTGTTTATAATTGCTTTGTAGTTTCCTTATTGATTAAGTCATTAGGACAAAATCTAGAGTTAGCCTTACGATATAGAGCTATTTTCGATCCTTTTGTTTGTATGTTGATGGGATTTGTTTATTACTCTACAAAATCATTACATAGCAGATTTAACATCTATAAGGCAATTATGATTATTTATTTTTTGTTACAGACAACTCGTTTTTGTACTCCTTTACCCAACAATAAACTAAATATGTATGTATGGAATGAAACAAGACCTGCATACGAATTATTGGGTGTACATAAGGGCTGGTGGTAATAAGGTTTTTGAGGAATTTCTCATTTTTATGTTTAAATACCAAATAATTACAATGAAAGTACTTCAAATTAATACTCGCTATTATAATGGTGGATCTACGGGGCGTATCACTTTCGATTTAAAGAAAGTGATGGAAGCTAATGGGATTGAAAGTTATGTAGCATTTGGTTTTGGCTATAATCCAAAGGATAATGAAAAGGATACTGTTTATCGAATTGAATCTGATAGAGAACTTTTTATCAGTAAACTCTGGACAAAGGCTACTGGCCATCATGGTTTCAATAATAAATGCGAGACCAGAAGGCTTCTGGCTTGGATCGATGAGATAAAGCCTGATATCATTCACATGCATAATATCCACAATCATTATGTGAATGTCCGTATGCTGTTGGAATATATTTCAACAAAGAATATTCCATGTGTATTGACAATGCATGACTGCTGGACGTTTACTGGTCATTGTGCCTACTTCGATTATTCTGGTTGTGAAAAATGGAAAACAGGATGCAATCATTGTCCTAGTCTAAGAGATTATCCAAAGACATTTGCACCAATAGATCCTTCTTCTTGGAACTACAAAATGAAGAAGAAGTTATTCGCTCCATTAAATATTACCTTTGTTTCTCCTTCACAATGGCTTTGCGACCTCCAGAAACAGTCCTTCTTGAAGGATAAACCATGTGTGGTGATTAACAATGGTGTTGATATGTCGGTATTCCATCCTATTAAGTCTAATGTGCGAGAGGAATATGGCATTGGCAACCGAAAAATGATATTAGCCGTAGCAGGCGGTCTTGCCACAAGAAAAGGTAAAGATTATCTTCTGAAGCTACCATCATTGCTTAATGAAGATGAAGTCTTGGTACTTGTTGGATTGAAAAAAGGACAAGAAGCCTTGTTGCCTACAACTAATAAGGTTATAGGTATCCAGCGTTCTAAAACACCTGATGAGCTTGTCGGTTTATATTCAGAGGCGGATGTCTTTATCAATCCTACTCTTGAAGATAATTTTCCTACAACTAACTTGGAGGCTTTAGCATGTGGAACCCCAATCGTCACTTTTAATACTGGTGGTAGTGCTGAGGTCGTGACCTCTGAAACTGGATTAGTTGTTGATAAAGGCGACATGGATGGACTCCTTTCTGCAATTAGAACAATTCTGAACAAAGGGAAAGAGCAATATGTTGATGCTTGCAGAAAGAAAGCAGAGTGTGATTATAATAAGGAGATTCAGTATGGTAAGTATTTTGAGTTGTATAAGAATATATTATCAAGATAATGGCTAAAGTACATTTTGACGAAATCGACATAGTGAAGGGTATTGCCATACTTTTTGTATTGTGGCATCATAGTTTTATCAAGTTTCCAATTTATATGTTGGACATTCCTTGGTGTGAATATGCGATGGCGATACATGGCACGTTCTACCTGAATGTATTCTTCTTGGTGTCTGGCTATTTGTTTGCTCACTCAAAACCGAGGACATTCGCAGAGAATTTCAAGAAGAAAGCAAGCAGATTGCTGATACCGTATTTTTGCTATGAGGCTGTAAACCTTGGAGTAAAAACGGCACTTCCACAGTTGGTTAATCGGAAAGTGGGGGGGGCAAGTTGAATATATAGAGGATATGCTTTTGAGGGGTGGTGAATTATGGTTCGTATATGTGCTTTTCTTTATCTTCTTGATATGGCCACCAATATTACATCGGTTGAGCAAGAAGGGCATTGCTGGCATCATCGTGATGCCTGTCAGGTAATTCCTGGTGATTTCAATGACAGCATCTTCCTTTATCCGAGGATTTTGTCATATTCAGTGTTTTTCCTCGCAGGTTATGTGATGAGGGATGTTAATAGGGATATATTGAGATGCAATAGAAATTTTGGCATAGTCTCGGTTTTGTTTGTCGTCTTCTGCTGTTTGTTGATTCAGACGATAAAGGTGCCTTATGTATTGAATTATTTCCTGACCTTCATAGGTTGTTGGTTTGTGTGGGCATTGTCGTTCCAGTTTTTGAAGGTAAAGCCTGCCAGCAGGTTTTTGGGCTTCTGTGGCAAGTATTCCCTATCGTTTTATTGGCTCAATGGCTTTGCATTGGTGCCAGCGAGAATGTTGATCGTAAAGATTTTGCATGTAGAGAATACCCCTTTGATAGCCATCAGCATCTTCTTAATATGTGTGGTGAGCGAGGTGATAGCGATAAAGATAATTAAGAGAATCCCTTACGCAAAGACAATGGTGGGGATGTAAAAATATTCAACCTTTTTTAAAGATTGATCAATTTATTTAAAATATTTTTTATGAATCCAAAGATAAGTATAGTCACAATCGCATATAATTGCGAAAAAGAGATAGAAGAAACAATCCTGAGTGTTATCAATCAACAATATGATAATAAGGAGTATCTTATCATTGATGGTGCATCAAAGGATGGTACGATGGATATAGTTGATAAATATCGTGATAAAATTGATGTCATTATCTCTGAACCAGATAAGGGTAGAAGTGATGCCTTTAATAAAGGTATAGCCCATGCTACTGGTGATTACATCGTTATGATGAATGCTGGAGATTTATTAGCAGATGATGCCTTGAATAAGTTTGCTAGAAATTATGAACCTGGCTACGATGTAATCAAAGGTAATACGATTAGATGGAATGAAGAAACAGGATTCAAATCTATAGAGCATCCTGTTATAGAATATCCTGAGATACCTTTCAATTTCCTTGTTTGTCATCAATCAACCTATATATCTAAGTCTGCTTACGAGCGTTATGGTGGATATGGTATTGATTACAGAGTAGCAATGGATTTTGATTTGATGCTTAGATTTACCCAAAAGGGTGCCAAATTTAGAAAAATCAATGAAAATTTAGCCATTTTCCGAATGGGAGGTATATCCCAAACTGCAGGACAAAGAAGATATGATGAGATGAAAAAGGCAATGTTATCTAATGGTCATTCTAAATTAAGTACAGCTATTTTTATGTTCTATATACATTTGAGAACTGGTGTTAGGAATATACTGAATAAAATTGATCCTGATTTGAAAAATAAATTAATAACAAAGAAGTGTTAGTCCTTTTTGCCAATGGATACAATTGATATTTCACAAAACATTCAAGACTTCAAGCAGGTGTTTGAGCAAGAGGTTACTTTCAGAACCCAAATGGAAAAGCATATTAGTATCTTAATGTTGCAGTTAGGCATCTATAAGCAATTCCGTATGTTGGTAAAGAAGATGGTGGGGGAAGTGCAGAGATAATATATTTGATTTTTCAACTGTATTGAAATGAAAGGTATTTTGGAATGAAAGAGACTAAAGATATACAATATTTCTTGGAGGCAGAAAAGAAGTTTCGTAAAGAACATCCTGATTATGGTGAGCTTTTCTTTGATGAGAAGTATGGGATGCGTGAAATCGGTGACGAGGATTCTGCAAGCTTTTTAGTCAATATGCCGATAGGCGAATATTATAAACAACATTCCCAAATAATAGGAAATGAAGAGAAATATGGCTTAACAGAAGTTGAAAGGACCTTCTTGTGTATGTACTATGCTGAGCATTCTGCCAAATTTCGTGACGACTATTATCATGGGGAAATACCTGAAGTCGTCAGGCAGATGTTTATAGGAATCAACAATGTGGTTTCCAAAGCTCCTCAAAACAAAGATAAAATTCTATATCGCTTTTGTCAGGATGAAGACCCTAAAGGGATGAAAGTTGGTGATGTGGTAAATTTCCCATATAACTTGACTTGTACTAATTTTGATTGGAATCAAGCAAAATACAAGAATGTTTATGTGATTACTCCATTACCAAATGGAAAGACAAGAGCTCATAATCTGTATGAGATATATGAGCATGGGGATGAAAAACAAGTAGACTTCTTACGAGATACTTCTTTTATGGTTACTAAAGTAGAGGAGACTAAAGGAACCCCTTATAGGAAATATTATTTAAAAGAATTATCTGATGCTTGATTTTATGTTCTTCATAGAACAATCATTTGATGTCTGCTAAGGAGGTAAAATTACTTTAAAACAACAATATTATGTGGATAAGACATCTTCCTGCTGATTATTATAAGCAGCAATCTGATTTTGATAATTTAGTTTTTTTGTGGAAAACTAATAATGTTTATGTTATGGATAATCATCTTGCTGCCGCATGGTGTTGGATGCAAGAATGTAATACTGATACTAGATATAATTTTTTGCACATTGATAGGCATAATGATCTTGGCACAAATACACCTTTTGATATATATAGGCATATCAAGGATAATCAACATCTGTCTATAGATGAATACACAAATTTATCTTGGACAAATGAAGGTAATGGTATTTCGCTGAAGGCATTTCGCTGGGATAATTATATTACTCAATGCATGTACTTATTTCCTCAATGGTTTTAGGATGTTGTGTATTCAACTCGTACATCTTTAGGCAGAAGTGAGCGAGAAAAATTACTTGGTGCAGAGATTCATGGTCTTTCTGCTACTGAGCTACTAAATTACATTGATAATAATATTTATGGCGAAGAAGATATTAAAAAACTTAATGAAATGATAGGAAAGAAATCGAAAAAATGGATCATAAATTTAGATTTGGATTATTTTTATGAATCTAATGACGATGGTTTCTTTCAGCTTCTTTCTGATGAATACATAAGTATGTTAGCTTATAAATTGAAAAATATTCGAGACCAAATACAAGTCTTGACAATTGCTCTTAGTCCTGAATGTTGTCGTAACTGGGATAATTCGCTGCATGCTCTTAATATATTTATGGAAACTTTTGGAGGACGTCCTTTTTGTTTCCCAGAAGACTATCAATAATTATATTCAAACAAAATAATGAGGATATTACATATAGCAGAATGTGCAGGGGGTGTAGAGCGTTATCTCCAGATGCTCCTGCCACGATTGGAGAAAAAGGGAATAAAGCAGTATTTCATCTGTTCTCTCAATTATGATAAAAGTACATATAGCAAGATGGTGGATGGTGTTAAGCAAATGGATCTTATGCAATCATTCTCACCTTTGAAAGTGATTGCTAAAGTTAGAGCTATTCGCCAGGAAATCAAAAAAGTCAATCCTGATATTCTGTATTGCCATAGCAGTTTTGCTGGAGGTTTAGGGCGTATGGCTGCCATAGGTTTACATTGTAAGGTTGTTTACAATCCTCATGGTTGGGCTTTTAACATTAAGTAAAAGGCGGTTGCTATGAAACTGAAAAGTATGATATATCTGTGCCTGGAGAAAATCTTGGCTCCTTGTACGGACAAGATAGTTTGTATCTCTAAGGCAGAGAAGGCTTCGGCAGAGCGTGAACACATTGCTAAGGATGATAAGCTAGCTTTGATTCCGAATGGTATTGATGTGAATGCTGTAAGGAATGCTGTAGCAAAGTCTAGAAGTGAACTTGGTATTGCGGAAGATGCTTTTGTGGTAGGTATGATTGGAAGACTTTCTCCACAGAAAGCGCCTGATGTGTTTATCCGTGCAGCCAAGTTGATACATGATGAAATTCCTAACTCTGCTTTCATCATAGTAGGAAGTGGTGAGGAAGAGGAAGAAGTCAAGGCCTTTGCCAAGGAGAATGGTTTGGAACTTGTTGTAACTGGTTGGACTGACGAGCCATATAGCTATTTGAAAGTTTTTGATGTAGCGATGCTCTTGTCTAGGTGGGAAGGATTCGGCTTGGCTGTTGTTGAGTATATGGCAGCTGAGAAGAATGTGGTTGCCACAAAGATTGATGCCATCCCTACATTGGTAGATGATGGTGTTGATGGTCTGTTGGTGGAAATGGATAATCCGCAAGATGCCGCAGAAAAGGCACTCTGGTTATATCGTCATCCAAAGGAAGCTGAGGAAATGAAATCCAAGGCTTTGAAGAAAGTAATAGAGAACTATGACATTTCAAGAGTTGTTGATCAACATGTTGAAATGTTTGAGGAACTTACTGGAGGAAAGTAGGTTTTATCATCATGATTTTAATCAATGTAAATTTAGATGAATGTAATCAAAACTGATATTGAAGGCGTACTCATGATTGAGCCTCGCCTATTTAGAGATGCTCGTGGTTATTTCTTTGAAAGCTTTAGCGAGCGAGAGCTTAAAGAGAAAGTAGAGCCATTGGTAGGTTACAAGGTGGAGTTCTACTAGGACAATGAGAGCATGAGTTCGTATGGTGTGATGCGTGGTTTGCATTTCTTTCGGAAAAGGATACGAAACATCCTTTGCTAAAAGGATTTGATTCACCATTTACTTTTTGATTATATTTATTTTTAATGATAATGTTTATATTATGGAACATAATTATAAGGTGAAAGATGCGACTTCATATTCTATTGATCTAATTGTTGAGTTAGTTAATAATCAGTACTTATCATATTTCAACATCAACAAAGGTGAAACGAAGCATGATTACTATTGCGGAATTACTAACAACCTTGACAAGAGAATGGAAGAGCACCGATGTGAAGACTTTGAGATTGTTGAAGATAGAGTCTTTGCATGGAATTGTGAAAATGTTGATGTTGCCGCTGAGGTCGAAAAACGATTAGGTAAACTCGGATTTGATATTGGTGACACAAAAACTCTTGGTAATGGAGGTGTAGAAAATTCCACAATTGTTTATTTGTTGAAAAAAGGGAACGCAGTTGATTCTTAAGAAGTTAAGCTATGGCAAAACCAAGAGTTTTTATAAGTTTTACATTTTATGACTTAAAGCAAGTTCGTGCAGATCTTGGAAGCTTTATTCGAAGTCTAGGATATGATGTTGTTAGAAATGAAGAAGGAAATATTCCTTATGATGCTAATACGAATCTTGAAGATGCTTGTTATAAGGAAATTAACTCCATAGACATACTAGTGGCTATCATTGGTGGACGATTTGGTACTTCTTCTGATAATGATAAATCATACTCCATATCGAATACTGAAATTAAAACAGCAATAGAGCATAATAAGCAGGTCTATATTTTTATAGATAGAGATGTAGATTCTGAATATCAAACTTATCTTAGAAATAAAGATAGAGAAATTGATTATTCGTTTGCAGATGATAAGAGAATTTTTCAATTTATTGAAGAGATAAAGAGTCTAAAGAAAAACAATGTGATTCATGCTTTTACGTCTTCTAATGACATTATATCGTTCTTAAAAGAACAATGGGCAGGATTGTTTCAACATTTTCTGCAAGAACAGTCGAAAATGGCTGAAACTGATACATTGCGTGATTTGAAAGAGGCTCTTGTTGCTGTTAAAGATTTGACGAGTTATTTAGTAAGCGCTAATGAAAATCATAGTAAAAACATTGATGATATTTTATTTTATAATCATCCCGTTTTTACTGAGATCAAAAGAGTTATGGCTTGGAAATTTCCTATTATATTCCATAATCTTGCCGAACTTAAGTTATTATTTGAGCCTTGGGGACTAAATTGGCCTAGTAGAACAGATAAAGAAGGATATTTCCAATTTACTAATATAAAAAATAGCTATAACATATTTATCCTCAGCTCATTGTTTGATAAGGATGGTAATTTGAAGGCTAAATTTTCTGATACTAATAATCCGATGGTAATTAGGGAAAATATTATAGCGACTGCGGACGATTTACCTTTTTAAATGTTTAGATTCTTTAATAAATTACGGCTTATGGTTTATAGTTCGCAATTAACTATAAACTATTAACTATTCATAAAGTTTATGGCAAAAAAAGTTTTTGTAAGCGGTTGTTACGACCTGCTACATTCTGGTCATGTGGAGTTTTTCCAGCAGGCATCACAGTATGGTGACCTGTATGTGGGTATAGGATCGGATGCTACTTATCTGGAGTATAAGCACCGCAAACCTATGTTTCCGCAGGAGGAAAGGCTATTCATGGTCAAGAATATCAAGGCGGTGAAGGATGCGTATATCAATGAGGGAAACGGAGTCATCGATTTCCTGCCTACTCTTGATAAGGTGAAACCGGATGTGTTTGTGGTGAACGCTGAAGGTGGGTCTGATGAGAAACGTAGGATCTGTAAGGAAAGGGGCATCGAATATGTCGAACTCCAGCGCACACCTCATGCGGGTTTGAAGGCCCGGTCTTCTTCTGACTTGAAGAAGGCGTTATTGAACGTATCTGAGAATACGGCACAGGAAGTGGGGATTCCTACCCGTCTGGATCTGGCTGGTACATGGATTGATCAGCCTTATGTAAGCATGTATCATCCGGGATGGGCGATTACCATCTCGCTGGAACCTACCTTTGAGGTGCGCGACCGCTGTGGTCTGTCTACCTCTACCCGTAAGATGATTCAGAAGATATGGCCGGTGAAGTTGCCGAAGATGGACCCGGAGATGCTCGCCCGACTGGTTTTCTGCTTTGAGAACAATCCGGAGCGTCATGATGGTATCATCTCTGGTGCCCAGGATTCTATCGGTATCTGTGTTCCCGGTCTGGTGCGTCATTATTATGACAACAACTTCTGGCCGGAGAAGATTGAGAGTACGCAGGATGAGATGACTCTCCGATTCCTGGAAGACCACCTGGTGATGATTCCGATGGAACCGAGAAGGGCAGGATGCAGTGTGGTGGAAGGTAAGGATATCACGCCTGAGAAGGTGAAGGCGCTGGCTGATGCAGCTGATGCCTGCTGGAAGGCGATTCTGGCGCACGACCTTGATGCCTTTGCGGCAACATACAGGACATCTTTCGAGGCGCAGATTGCGATGTTCCCGGGTATGGTGAATCCGTCTATCAATGGTGTGATAGAACCGGAGGCAAGTGTACAGCCGATGATTGACCGCTACAGCAACATGGAGGAGGTTCTGGCATGGAAGATGCCGGGAGCCGGTGGCGGCGGTTATCTGGCACTGGTAGTAAAGGACAGTCTTAAATTTGCAGAGAATCATGACGAAGCCATCCATCTTCAGATACGAAGGGCATAACTATCTGGTGCCCTTCCTCATCATCAGCAGCCTCTTCTTCATGTGGGGCTTTGCCCATGGCATCCTGGAGGTGCTGAATCCGCATTTCCAGGAGTCGTTCCATATCAGCAAGGCGATATCGGCCCTGACGCAGGCTGCTGTCTATGGTGCCTACTTTCTGATGGCGTTGCCTGCCGGATGGATTATCCGGAAGTGGGGCTACAGGAGGGGAGTGATAACAGGACTGGTTCTCTTCGGTATCGGTGCTCTGATGTTCATACCGGGAAGCAGGATCAACAGTTTCTACTTCTTCGTTCTGTCGCTGTTTGTGATAGGATGCGGTCTGACCTGTCTGGAAACGAGTGCGAATCCTTATACTACGGTACTGGGACATCCTGACAAGGCGGAGAGCAGAATCAACCTGTCGCAGTCACTCAATGGTATCGGATGGATTGTGGGACCGCTGGTAGGCGGTCAGCTTCTGTTCTCGGGTGTCAACATCGCTATCCCTTATGCCCTGGTGGGTATTTTCGTGCTTTCTGTGGCACTGGTTCTGTCAAGGATCAAGTTGCCTGACCCAAAGAGAGCGCATGAGGCGGATACGAACGAGATGGTAGAGGAGAAGCCGATGCGAGTGATGGCATTCGGTTTCGGTATGCTGACCTTGTTTCTTTATGTGGCTGCCCAGACGGGTGTGAACAGTTTCTTCATCAACTATGCTGAGGAGAGTATTCATATAGAGAAGCAGACTGCCAGTCTGTATCTCGCCTTTGGCGGAATGGGTCTGTTCTTTATCGGCAGGTTGGCTGGTGGTGTCATCATGAATTATATCCAGCCAAGGCTGGTGCTGCTAGTCTGTGCCATCCTCACCTTTGTAGCCACATTGATTGTGGTGGTATGTAGCGGAACCTTATCTCTCATTGCGTTCTTCGCCCTGTATCTGGGAGAGAGCATCATGTTTCCGACTATCTTCTCGCTGGCATTGAGGGATGCGGGTACAAAGACCAAACTTGCCTCTTCGTTGCTTATCATGACGATAGTGGGTGGTGCGGTTGCTCCAGTAATCATGGGGTATATAGCGGATACTACGGGTAGTATGGCGATTGCCTTTCTTATACCGTTGGTATGTTATGGGGTGATTGGAGGGTATGCACTTTCGAAACGCTCTGCCTCCCTTTAGCCAAAAGGAGGTTTCAAACCTTCTGCTCGTGATGAGTTGGAAATCACAACAGTAAACCAGGAGTTTCTGAAGGATAAGCAGCTGAAGGTACAGACTATGGCAAATATCTCCTATCAATCCTTGAAGAGAAAGATCAAACATTAAAGAAGAATTTAGAATATTAATTTTTTTGAACACGAATCTTACGAATAACACGAATATAGAGGTTATAGTTTCTCCTGAATGATACGTGTAATTTGTGTTCGAATATATACATCGATTAGAATGAAGAATATCATTATCACGGGCGGTGCTGGTTTCATCGGCTCACACGTAGTA